>Ga0208524_1000103_pt1 | contig 43542 bp, 45 predicted proteins | sample ETNtaG_28_FD_185779 | JGI IMG/M metagenome (GOLD analysis project Ga0208524, IMG submission 185779) | Marine microbial and viral communities from oxygen minimum zone, Eastern Pacific Ocean - ETNP201406SV61 (SPAdes) (version 2) | ecosystem: Environmental > Aquatic > Marine > Oceanic ... | reverse complement strand
AACTAAATAATGATGAAAAAACCTTTAAAAACAAAAAAGGGAAGCGATAGGCCTTACCGCTTCCCCGAGTTCCCTATAAAGATATTAAAAAAAATACCAACTGATGATGTAAATTAATCCGACCCAAAATATTATTTGTCCTAAGAACCAACAAATCATATTAACCCCTTTCCTTGAATTTCTTCGCCAAGTGCTTGGCTTGAATGTGCGTGTATCTTTTTAACGAAGACAAACTCAACCACCCACCTTGCGCCGATATTTCCGCGATCGTCCAACCGGCCTCGCTTAAGATCGTAGCCCCCTCGTGCCTCAACCGATGAAACGTGAAAACCCCTTTTAGTTCCGCGTCCCTTAACACCTTGCGCCAAAAACCATTGAACGAGTGCTTGGATTTAATCGGAAAGAAAACTCCGCTCGGCGTGTCGGGTAGCTCGCGCAATATTTGAATAGCCAACGGCGATAGGCCGATGGTCCTACTTAAACCATTCTTGCTTTTACGGATGTGCGCCGTCCCTTGAATCCAATCTATGTCTTCGCGCCTTAGTCTCAGCAACTCGCCTCTTCGACATAATGTTTCCCGTGCAACAATTATAATTTGCTCCATATAATATAACGGCTTAATGTTCCTCCTTTCCTCTAGTCCGTTAATTTCGGGATAGTCTTTTCTTCTTGCGATCTTTAATAATCTTTCCCACTCTTCATCCGTAAGAACCCTCTCTATTGGAGGTGGTTCTTGTGGTTTCTCAATTTGTTGAACGGGATTAACTACTATTGGGATATTGTGTTCACTTTTCACTCTATTGATCGCCCTAGAGATTAAAGCTAGATATTTCTTAACGGTAGTTGGCGACTTGCCTAATTCTAATTGTTCATCACGGAACCGTGCTAATTCACTCCCCGTTAAGTCCGTGAGATATGCGTTGCGTAATAACTTGCAAACGAGGTCGATTAAATACTTCTCGTCCTCGGCGTGTTTAGATTTCTTCTTTAAGTGTTTCTCGTAATAGATATTTAAGACTTCACAAATGCGAATATCGGCGATCCTTTCCGCCTCTTGCACTCGTCTATAAGTCCCGGTCTCTATCTGAGCTTCAGTTCTTAACGCCCATTTACTTGCGTCAGATTTTCGTACAAAAGATTTTTGAGCTCTTTGTTTTCTTCTCTTTACGATCGCTTGCCACTTGCCCTTATACTTGCGAATATGTGCCATTTTCCCCTTTCCAAAGTTGCACTATGGTTGCACCAACAACTTTTTTGGAAACAAAGAGGATAGTTTTTGGCTAAATGGCTAGGGAAATGAACATTGGAACATCGGCTCCAAAAGCCGGTGCCTTACCGCTTGGCGACGCCCCAAAGTTTTATCTTATATTAAAAACATTTAATTATTGATAGTGTTATTTTCACCAACAAAAGACCAAAGTTTTGGAAAATTTTCATTCAGATTCATTTGAACTTTATTGGCATATTCTTGTTTTTCATATGCGGCAAAACAGCACGAGCCACTTCCTGTCATTTGTGAAATAATACACTTTTCACTCTTAGATAAATATTTTAGTATTTGATTTATCTCTTCATTTTCCTTAATCACAATATTTTCAAAGTCATTTCCATAATCATCATCATTGACTATATTGTTGCTGTGATTAACAATATTACCATCTTGAAGATTCCTGCTTATTTTATCGTACATTTTTTTTGTAGAAAAACCAGTCTCGGGTTTAACAAGTAAAAAAAAATATTTGGGAATTTCATGTTTAAAGACTTTCTCACCAATCCCTTCCACAAGAGCGTTTTTTCCATATAAAAAAACAGGGATATCCGCTCCTAGTTGAGAATAGAATTCATAATCTTTGTTCATTTTTATTATTTTTAATTTTTCTAATCCTTTTATTAAAGCTGCGGCATTTGATGATGCGGATCCTAAACCCGCCTGTATGGGAATATTTTTATTAATATTAATTTCAAGATTAGTTTTATTGTCTAAATTCAAAAATTTTAGTGTCTTCTTTATTATGCAGTCTTCAAAAAAATCATAAGATGGCTTAAAAGTTCCAGAATATTGAATGATCATTGAATTGTTTTTCTTAATACAAACCTCATCATATAAATTAATAAAAGTGATTCCAGATCTTATATTATGATAACCATCATCTCTCTTATTCAAAATATGAAGAAACAGATTAATCTTTGCCGGAGCTTTAATAATAATTTTATCCTGCATCATATTTCTTTAGTTTTATCAAAATTTTATCAATTATATTATCCTCAGGTTCTGCCAAATCTTTTGCCTGTCTCCACATATACAATGCCTCTCTCCTGCGACCCATGGCAAAATAAATATCGCCCAAATGATCAAGTGATATTGCTTCTCCTGGAGCTCTGATTATGACTTCCTCCATAAGCTGAGAAGCGATTTTTAAATTTTTTTTCTTGAAGTGCGCCCATGCAAGGCTGTCTAAAATGTAATGACTCTTAGGATTTTTCTCATAAGCTCTTTTTAGCATTTTTAAGGATTCATTTAGAAAAACATTTTTTTCAATCCAACTATAAGCTAAATAATTTAACACCTGTGGTGATTCAGGATTGATGTCCAGAGATTTAAGAAAATCTTCTTCCGCAGATTCCCAGTTGTTAATTCTCTCATAACAAATTCCTCTCATATATAACAATCGCCATCGTTGATCTTCATCTAAATCCTGAATGTTCAAGACTATAGAATAATAGGGAATGGCCCTTTTATACTGTTTAGTTGACTTGTAAAAATCGGCTAGTGATACAAAAAGATTTTTATTGCTTGGATACAAGTCAATTAAAGAAATAAGTTCTTCTTCAGCTTTTTTCGTATTATTTTGATGTTTCTTATTATTAGCTATATTTTTTTGACTTTCTAAATATAAATTGTGATCCTTGTGAACCTTATTATAAAATTTTTCTGCCTTTTCATAATTCTTCATCATTTGATATAATTGGGCAGTAATAAAAAATGACTCATTGAATTTTGGATTAAGATTTAAACTTAGTGATAAGTAAAATAAAAGATAATCAAGGCCCTGCAATTCATTATTATTCGCATTAGATGCTTGAACAATATCCAGTAAAGATTGGGCGATGTCATCATTGTTCCTTTTTATTTGATAATTATTATAAAAAACGAATTTTATTATTGATAGCTCCTCTACTCCATGCTGTTTTTTCAACTCATAAAAAGGTTTGTTAATATTATTTAATTTTGCATACGTTAGATAAACCAACCAAGCATCTTGATTCGAATTATCATTTCGTAAAATTTCTTTTGCAATCTTGGATGCTTTATCAAGTGCGTTTGTATTAACATAAGCTAAGAGTTTTTTTTCTAAATCGCTATCATTAAAATTTTCTATATCGCTATTTTCATAGTAAGTATTAGCCTCTTCATAATCAAAAAAAGACATAGCCGAATTTGCAATAAGATATGAAGATGAAGAAAAAGAATATGCTGTCGAAGAAATAAAGAAAATTACTATGCACTGGATAATAATAGACAGTTTATGCATTTATAAATTTACTTCCTATTTCAAAGGTATTAATAATTAATAACTTTTTGAATATCATGTCAATAAATTCAAGTTTCTCTTATCTTTTTTTTTTAAAAGATTCGGGCGTAAATAGCTTTTTGCAAAATTCTCCTAATAAACGCTATAAAGCAATCAAAAAAGATGCACCTCTTGATAGAGCTTCCCATCCCAATAACATTCAAAATATTGAATCTCTAAATCAATTAGAGGTATTCATTAAAACATCAAATAATTGTCCTCTGAAAAATCAGGCACTAAATACCGTTTTCGCAGATGGGAATCCTTCTTCCAAAATAATGCTAATTGGGGAAGCCCCTGGAGCAGAAGAGGATAAATCGGGTAAACCTTTTGTTGGAGCAGCGGGTCAATTGCTTAATAAAATGCTGGCAGCAATAAATTTAGATCGCAATTCTGTTTATATTACTAACATTGTTCCCTGGCGTCCTCCCAATAACCGTGCTCCAAATACGGAGGAAATTTTGCAATGCTTGCCATTCATCCAAAAACATATTGAAATAATTCATCCTTCTATATTAGTTCTATTAGGTGGAACCGCGACAAAGGCAATGCTTGCAACAACTCTCGGTATAACTAAATTACGTGGCAAGTGGTATGAATATAACAGTTTAAACATCAAAGAACCTATTCTAACTATGGCAATGTACCATCCTGCTTTTTTACTACGCTCACCCGGGCATAAAAAAGAAACCTGGGAAGATTTACAAAAAATACAAAAAAAAATTATAACTATGAATAATGAAAATATTTAGTTTTTTACTATTCATAACTATATTTTTGTTTGGATCTTTCTCAGTAAAAGCTACTGTGATTAATGATGAGATTTCAAAAAAATATAGCAAAATTTTTTCTCAGAATATCTTAAGTGATGCAGACATTAATGATTATAAAAAAGTATTTGAACACCAAGAAGCTTGTGAATGGAAAAAAGCGAATAAGTATATTCTTGAAATTGAAAACAACATTTTAATGGGTCATGTTTTGGCTCAACGCTATCTTCATCCAAAATGTTATCGCTCAAAATATTTAGAACTGTATAGCTGGCTTAAAAAATATAATGATCATCCACAAGCAAGAAAGATTTATCGCTTAGCGGTTAAAAGAATGCCTCAGGGATATAAAAGCCCACCTCAACCTTCAAATGCCGTTGGTATTGAAAAGACAATTTCAGAACCAAAAAAAAATACAAAATATGTAAGTCAGAAAAAACTATCTAAAAACCAAAGGAAAGAAAAAAAGAAATTAATAAACGCAATAAAATCGCGAGTGAATAAGGGATGGCCTACGGGAGCTGTTAAGTTATTAAAACAACGCGATGTAACAATTCTTCTTGATCAAGTCGAGATTGATCAACAAAAAGAACTTATAGCCAAAGGATACTTTTTAGCCGATAAAAATGAATTAGCAATACAGTATGCCAGTGAAGCTTTAAAAAAATCTGCTTTGCACGTTCCTTACGCTGGTTGGACAGCTGGTTTATCATCTTGGCGATTAAAAAATTATGAACAAGCGGCAGAATTTTTTTCAAACTTTGCTATTTCTCTTAAAGAGGATGTATGGCACCAAGCATCAGGAAGTTTCTGGGTAGCTCGAGCCTATGTAAAATTAAATCAATATGAAGATATTAACTTCTGGTTAAAACGCGCTGCTGACAATCCCGAGAGTTTCTATGGCCTGCTTGCTGCTCAAATTTTAGGAATAGAAAATTCTATTAATTGGGATCCAATTAAACTAGGCGCTGATGAAAAAATGATTCTTTCTCTGCCAGCTGGAAAAAGAATTCAGGCCTTAATTCAAATTGGTTTATTAAATGAGCTGGAAAATGAAATAATAAAAATTAACTCTGTCATGAACGAAGACATTGCAATGTGGTCTCTTGATATAGCCCAGCATTTTAGTTTAGCTTACACTCAACTAAAAATTGTAGGAAAATTACAGCAGTATAATGTTCTTCTTCCTACAAAATATTATTATCCAACTCCTATCTGGCAACCACTGAATGGTTTTACATTAGATCCTTCACTATTATATGCCTTCATGCATCAAGAGTCGATGTTCAACACAACTGCAAAAAGTCACAGAGGGGCTGTGGGTCTAATGCAAATAATGCCTGCTACAGCAAAGTTCATTTCTTCAAGCAGGGAAGTTAAAAGAAATAATTCCAACATATTGAAAATACCTGAGATAAATCTTGATGTGGGTCAAGAGTATATAGAATACTTGCTTAATTTAAAGCTTGTTAATAATAACTTAATATATTTAGCAGCCGCATATAATGGCGGACCAGGCAATTTAGAAAAATGGTTAAAGAAAATAAATCATCTAGATGACGCTCTTTTTTTTATGGAGAGTATTCCATCTAGAGAAACAAGATGGTTTATTGAAAAAGTGCTTACAAAATATTGGATCTACGAAGATAAAATTGGTAATAAATCAAATTCTTTAAGAAAATTAGCCAATGGAGAAAATCCTATTTATTAGTTTACTATGACAAACATTGACGCGTCAGTAAAATTTGTATCAATTAATATCGCTTTATTAACTATTTCTGATTCACGCTCAGAAAATGAAGATAGATCGGGAGATTTACTAAATGAACGCATTATAAAATTTGGCCATACTGTCAAAAAAAGATTGATTATAAAGGAAGATGTTGAATTAATTAGACAGACATTTCTTGATCTATCAAACGATCCTGTAATAGATGTCATTATATCTACAGGAGGAACTGGTTTAACGGGAAGAGACTCAACTCCTGAAGCAGTCGCTGCGATAGCTGATAAAACAATTGATGGATTTGGAGAACTATTTCGTCAAATAAGTTTTAATAAAATTGCCACATCCGCCATCCAATCACGCGCTATTGGAGCTGTAGTTAACCATACATACATATTTTGTTTACCTGGATCTCCTAATGCTTGCAAGGATGGATGGGATGATCTTTTACAATATCAATTAGACATTCGTCATCGTCCCTGCAACTTTATAGAAATTATGCCTCGTTTAAATGAAAAATAAATTTTCAGAAAATTATCAAAATCTTATAAAAATTTATGCTGATATGCATAATAATGGAACTATTTGGGACGATGCAGAAAGTACTTTTGATGGAAAATCTCTTAAATACTTTTTTTCACCAATTAAACAAATTATTGATTTAACAAAAAGTAAATCATTAATAGATTTTGGATGTGGAAAAGCAAAATTTTATTTTAATAAGATTAAAATTAATAAAACTGAATATAAAAATGTAATTGAATTTTGGAACATTCAAGATTATTTTCTTTATGATCCGGGAGTAGACAAATTTTCAACCTATCCTAACATAAAAATGGATGGGGTTGTTTGTATTGACGTTATAGAACACATACCTCCAGAGGACGTTATTAATTTTATTGATGAAATTTTTCATCTTGCAAAGAAATTTGTATTCATTGTAATTTCTTGTTACGAAGCCAAAAAGCAACTACCAGATGGAAGAAATGTTCATATTTCTATTAAAAATCACAAAGAGTGGGAAAAGATCATATCAAAAATTAAAGTTAAATATCCTAACATTTCTCCCTATGTGATTTGTTCTACTAATAGAGATGGATTTGAAGGTGGATTTACTGCAGTTTCTTAGTCGTAAATAATACATATCTTGTCCTATCCAAATTTTAATATAGAAAAAAAGATTGGAGGAACTGTAATTGGAATTGATGAAGTTGGGCGAGGACCTTTAGCAGGTCCTGTAGTTAGCTGTGCCTGTATTTTTTTTGATTATTCAATTGAACAATATCAATTATCTCTTTTTGATGATTCAAAAAAACTTACTAGAAAAAAACGATGTGAGGCATTTCATAAAGTTTATCAACTAAAAAACGATAATAAACTCCAATTTGCTCTAGGCTTTGCTGACGTTGTTGAGATTGATAAATTTAATATTTTAGAAGCTGCAAAAATTTCTATGAGGAGAGCAGTTCAAAAATTACATTATGAAAAGGCTAATTTAATTATTGATGGGAGAATTGATTTACAATTACCTCAGTATAGAAGTAACGGGATCATTAAAGGTGATCAAAAATCATACTCAATAGCTGCTGCTTCTATCATCGCAAAAATTCATCGAGATCGCTATATGCGGCTTCTGTCCTTACAACATCCTTGTTATGATTGGGATAAAAATGCTGGTTATGGAACAAAAAAACACATTAACCAAATTTATAAAAAAGGAATAACTGATCATCATCGTAAGAGTTTTGAACCAATAAAGTCACTTATCCATATATAATGATTCTTACTGTTGATAAGTTGCATTGACCTATTATTATTCATGAATAAAGATTCTTTTTTATGCAAAAGAAAAATCAAATTCTTCAAGGAAACAGTCTTGATGTACTAAAAAAAATCCCTGATAAGTCTATTGATTTAGTGTTTGCTGATCCGCCATACAATTTGCAACTCAGTGATACTTTGTATCGACCAGACCAAACAACCGTGGAGGCCGTGACTAATGATTGGGATAGATTTGATACTTATGCATCTTATGATAAATTTAGTTTAACCTGGCTGAAAGAATGCAAACGTGTTTTGAAAGATAATGGCGCCCTGTGGGTTATAGGAAGTTACCATAATATATTGAGACTTGGATCTTGCATTCAAAATCTTGGTTATTGGATACTTAACGATATCATTTGGCAGAAAACAAATCCTATGCCTAACTTCAGAGGGACGCGTTTTACCAATGCTCACGAAACCTTATTGTGGTGCGCAACTTCACGAAACGCCAAATACACATTCAATTATCAAAATTTAAAGGAACTAAATGAAGGAAAACAAATGCGAAGTGATTGGCATATTCCTATTTGCAGTGGTAAGGAACGATTAAGAAAAGATAATAATCAACGATCCCATCCCACGCAAAAACCAGAAGCTTTGCTTTACAGAATAATTCTGGCATCAACTAATAAAAATGATCTTATACTTGACCCTTTTTTAGGATCAGGAACAACGGCCGTAGTAGCAAAAAAATTACAAAGAAGTTTTATTGGCATAGAACAAGATCCTGAATACATTGCATTAGCTAGAAAAAGATTATCTACAACCAAAACTCTAAAGAATGATGTAGTAAAATTAACTAAAAGTAGAAAAGAATTACCCAAAATCCCTTTTGGAGAATTAGTTGAACAAGGAGTCATTCCCCCAGGAGCAGTTCTTACTGATTCCAAGGGACGCTATGAAGCTATAGTAAAAATTGATGGAAGTGTAAAAATTGATAATCTGTCAGGCTCAATTCATCAAATGGGGGCAAAGGTGCAAGGCCTGCCAAGCTGTAACGGGTGGGATTTCTGGCATATTAAAGATAAAAAAACAAGTCTGCTTCTTGATGAAGTTAGAAGTTATTACAGAAACAAAAAACTGGATCTTAATTAAGTTTTGCTACCTCTGTAATTTTTTTCATTACAGTTGGCATTCCAATTTCTGCAATATTCTTTAATAAGACCCAATCATGATTTTTTATCCTTCTTTTACGTTCTTTTGTAAAATATATATCTATCGCAAGATCAAAGTGGCTAAAGGAATATATAATAGGTTTACACTTAGTGAATTTTTTTTGAAATAAGTTAATCGAACTATCTTTTACTAATAATTTTTTTTCCGCAACCCATTTATCATTAGGTACTTCTAACATTGATGGTAACATTCCTTTAGAAGCACGCCTGCGAACAAGAATTTCTTTAGAGCCATTAACAATAACATACGCCCTGGTGTATTTTTTCATTTTTGTTTTTTTAGATTTAATTTTTTTTGGAATAGTGTTTGTTATTTTTTTTTGATTTGCAATGCATTCTTTTGCAATGATACAAACACCGCACCTTGGATTTCTAGGTACGCAAATTATTGAACCATAATCCATGAAAGCTTGGATTAAATTGCTGGATTGTTTTTTAGAGGCATAAAATTTAGATAAAGATGTAATTTCTTTATTAATTAAATTAATTGACTGATCTAATCCATACAGTCTTGCAAGCATACGTTTGATGTTTGCATCTACAGGCATAACAGATTTATTATACCCAATTCCCAAAATAGCTTTTGCCGTGTAATCCCCTACTCCTGGTAAATCAATCAGATCATAGTAATTGTCAGGAACAATGTTGTTAAATTTATGTGAAATAATTTTCGCTGAATTTAATAAATTTTTTGCCCTTGCATAATATCCTAATCCAGACCAAAATTGTAAAATTTGGTTTTCATTAATCATACTTAATTTTTTTAAATTTGGCCATATTTTCATAAAATTCTTAAATCTTGATATAACGGCATTTACTGTTGTTTGTTGAAGCATAAATTCACTCACCAAAACATAATATGGATTGGGTAATTTTTTTTTGTCTAACTTACGCCATGGAAGTATTCTTCTATTCTTTTTATACCAACCTAGAAGTTTAGACTGGATTGTTAATTCTTTATTTCTTAATTTAGGCATTACTTATTGCTATCATATTTTGATAATATAATATTGACAGTTTAATGACAAATACTCCCCCTAAAAGTAACCGAAAATACAAACCTATGAAAATTAGTGATTCGCTTCGTGGCATTAACCAGAAATTTTTGTACAAATTTGGGAAATTGGACTACATTATACATACTAAATGGGCTGAAATTGTTGGTTCATTCTTTGTTCAGCATTCAGAACCTCGAAAAATTAGCTCCATACTTCAATCAACCAATGAGAAAGGGGAAGCTATTTACGAGAAATATCTCTATGTAAATGTTACTCCTTCTGCTGCTGTTGAATTTCAACATTTTCATAATAAAATTGTAGAAAAAATAAATTCGTATTTTGGTTACAAGGCGATCAAAGGAATAAAAATTCATCAACAATTAATAAAACGAGAAAACATAGTAACTAAAAAGAACAATGTGAATTTTATAAATATTAAACAAAAAACTCGTGAAATAAAAAATACAATATCAAAAATTGACAATAAAGATTTAGAACAATCTATTGTCAATTTAGGATTATCTATTACAAACGAAGAAGAAAAATGAAAAAATACATTTTAAATAATTTATTTTCATGCTTCTTTGGGTTTTTTCTTATATTTTCATCTCTAGCTTCCGCAGAATCTGTAGAATCTGTACTTGATGTTACAGAGGAAGATTTCATTATTGGAGATGAAAATGCTCCTATAACGATAATCGAATACGCATCCTTATCCTGTAGTCATTGTGCTGATTTTCATATTAATAAATTACCAGAATTAATAAAAGAATTTGTTGATACGGGTAAGGCAAAAATAGTTTTCAGAGATTTTCCATTTAATTATCCTGCACTCTTAGGCAGCATGGCACTAAGATGTGTTCCAAGAGACATTCGATACGAATATTCTAATGCTCTTTATCAACTGCAATCTAAATGGGTTTTTCGAGAAAATGCTAAAACCACACAAGAATTGTATAAAATCATGCAAAGTGGGGGTATGACTAAAGAAAGATTTAATGAATGTATCGATAATGCTGATTTAGAAAACGAGATTCTTCAAGGAGTAATGGCCTCTCAGAGTGAATTTAACATCAAATCAACGCCTTCTTTTCTAGTTAACGGCATATTGATTGAAGGAAGCAAACCAATAAAAGACTTTAGACAAATCATTGATAAAATATTATCAGAACAATAGATGATAAATTTTAGAAAGCTTAAGCTAAAGGGCTTTAAATCATTTGTTGAACCTACAGACATCATAATAGAAAAAGGGCTAACTGGCATTGTTGGTCCAAACGGATGCGGAAAATCCAACCTGGTTGAAGCTTTTCGGTTTGTTATGGGAGAATTATCACCTAAACAAATGCGTGGAAGTGAGCTTGATGATGTTATTTTCAATGGCACAACTGATCGTCCTGCCTGGGATATCGCCGAAGTTACAATAAATCTTGATAACAGTGAGAAAAAAGCGCCTAGTATTTTTAATCAATCTGATGAAATTGAAGTCACAAGACGCATTTGGCGTGGTGAGGGATCAGAATATCGCGTGAATGGTAAAGAAGTAAGATTAAAAGATGTGCAACTCCTATTTGCAGACGCCTCCACCGGCGCAAGATCAACATCAATGGTTAGTCAGGGTCGTATAGGTGCTATAATTGTTGCAAAACCAGAACAACGTCGCACTCTCTTAGAAGAAGCTGCTGGCATAACAGGATTGCATTCAAGAAGACATGATGCTGAATTACGATTAAACTCAACAGAAAACAATTTGGAACGCGTAAAAGATGTTCTAAAAACACAAGAAGAGCAATTAGAGGTCTTAAAAAAACAGTCAAAACAAGCCGAACGTTATAAAAATATTCAAAATTATATAACTAAAGCTAGGGCAGCTGTTTTTTATCAAAAATGGCTATTGGAAAAAGAAAAGTTAAAAGAAGCTAATAATAATTTCAAAGAACAAAATAAATTAGTTGTAAACCAAACTCAAACTGTTGCTTCTGTTAATGTGCAATATGAAAATATTTTACAAATATTGCCTAACCTGCGCCTTGAAGAAAATAAAATCGCATCAGAGCTGCAAAAAAATTCTATTAATTTGAACAATCAGGAAAAAGAGATTGAGCGTGCTAATGCAGATATTGAGGAAACTCAAATTCGTATCGGGCAAATAAAAGATGACATTAGCAGAGAGCAGTTTTTACTTGATGATACTAAGGAAAATCTCACTAGGGTTCGTGATGAAAAATCTTTGTTGGAGAAGGAGCAAGGTGATTTGTTTGTGGAAAAAAATGATGATCTCTTCTCAAAACCAAAGCCACAAAAAAACAACAACCCAATGATTGATTACTTGGATTTTGAAGATGGATACGAAAAAGCATTAGCTTCTGTTTTTTCGGATGAGCTGATGGCCTCCATTAATGAAGAGCAATCTTCTTATTGGAAAATATTAAATGCAAAAAAATATAAGTCAGTCTTTCCAGAAAATGTAATTCCTTTTTCATCAATTATTAAGGCGCCTGATAATCTCAAAAAACGTCTTGATTTTATTGGACTTATAGAGGGCAAAGAAAATATCCATAAATTACAAAATAATTTATCTGATGGCCAAGTGCTTGTTAGTAAAACTGGTGAGATTTGGCGCTGGGACGGTTTTACATCTAAAGGAAAGGAAAATGCTCCAATAAAAACTGTTTTAGAACAATTAAAAAATAGAAGGTTAAAACAATTATCTGCTGAAGAAAAAAAATGGTTGGATATTATGACAACCGCCCAAAAAAGGATTGATGAATTGCATGAACGTCAACAAAATTTAAAAAAAGAACTTGAAAAAATGCGATCTATGCCAGAAAATATATCTTTGGAGAAAAAAAATTTGTTGAATTTAATCGATGAAAGCAAAAAAACGCATGAATTAATAGCTAAAAAATTACAAGATGAAGAAACTCAAGCCAATGAAATAAACAAAAAGTTAAAACTTGAAGAAGTTAAATTAAATGAGTTGCGTGAAGAAAAAATTCGAATTGAAGGTATTATTGGAACTATTGAAGAGGCAATTAAGCAATTAACCGATCAAGTAAAAGAGCGCTTGGGTATTGCTTTAAGCGGTTTGTTTGATCTAGCAAAAATTAATCCTAATAAAGCTCACTCTTCCATAGAGGATTTAGAAAAAAAATTAGAGCGCCTTATTGCAGAACAAGAAAGACTGGGAGGGGTAAATTTATTAGCCGAACAAGAGTCAAAGGAATTAGGGGAAAAAGTTGATTCTATTAAAAAAAATCAATCCGATTTACTGGCGGCAATTGCAAAACTAAGAGAAGCAATTGATAAATTGAATACTGAAGGTCGTCAACGTCTCCTGGCCGCTTATGGAGTAGTTAATGAGAATTTCCAGAATTTATTTGTTAAATTATTTGGAGGAGGCAAAGCATATCTGAAATTCACTGATGAAAATGATCCCTTACAAGCAGGGTTAGAAATTTTTGCAAGCCCCCCAGGAAAAAAATTACAACATCTGAGTTTATTATCAGGCGGTGAACAGGCGCTTACAGCGTTATCTCTTTTATTTGCTGTATTCCTTTCAAATCCTGCTCCCATTTGTGTTTTAGATGAGGTGGACGCTCCACTTGATGATACCAATGTTGACCGCTTTTGTTCATTAGTTGAGGAAATTGCAAAATCATCAAAAACAAAATTTCTTATCATCACTCACCATCGCATGACTATGGCACGGGTTAATCGATTATTTGGTGTAACGATGCCAGAGCAAGGCATCTCTCAGCTTGTGTCTGTAGATTTAGAAAGTGCGGTTCAGTTAAAAGAAAATGAATAATTCAAAAAAACAGCTAGAAAATCTGAAAGAAAAAATTGACCATTTGCAACATAACAAAGAGAAGAAATCTGTGCCCGAAAGAAACAGCGGTACTGGATTTGGTTTTAAGATAAGTACAGAAATAGTTGCGGCACTCATTGTGGGAGTGGGGATTGGTTTGCTTGTGGATAATTACTTTAACACCAAACCTTTTGGTCTAATTATTTTTTTCATTCTTGGCGCATTTGCTGGATTTTTAAATATTTATCGTGTAATGCGTCGCATAGAAAAACAAAAAAGTTTTAACATTAAGCATTGATAATGTCATCTACAGGCGAAAAACACAGTCCTCTTGAACAGTTTGAGATTGTTCCTTATATTCATATTGATTCAAAAGGCATTGACATTTCTTTCACAAATTCATCCCTAGCAATGACTATTACTGTAGCAGTAATCACTCTTTTTTTGACTTTCTCTGTAAACACACGTTCAATTGTTCCCTCACGATTACAACTATTATCTGAATTAAGTTACAACTTTATTGTTCAGTTGTTGAAAGATACTGTGGGTGCAGAAGGTCGAAAATACTTTCCTTTTGTATTCACAATTTTTATGTTTGTTTTAATTGGCAATATGGTGGGTATGGTTCCTTATAGTTTTACGTTTACAAGCCATATCATTGTCACCTTTGCTTTGGCGGCCATTGTTTTTATTGGCGTTACTGTTTTAGGCTTTGTAAAACACGGCCTACGTTTTTTTTCTTTTTTTGTTATCCCAGGTCTGCCATGGTACATGCTTCCTCTGTTAATTCCAATTGAAGTAATCTCATATCTATCGCGACCTATCAGTTTGTCTGTACGACTTTTTGCCAATATGTTGGCAGGTCATACATTACTCAAAGTCTTTGCTGGCTTTGTAGTATCATTGGGCCTTGCAGGTTTCTTACCTCTGGCATTCATTGTTGCTCTTACCGGCTTAGAAATATTAATCGCTTTTTTGCAAGCTTATGTATTTGCGATTTTAACGTGTTTATACATAAATGACGCATTACATTTACATTAAATTATAGGAGGAATTATGGAAATAGAAGCAGCAAAAGTTATCGGAGCAGGCCTTGCCGTAATTGGGGTGATTGGTTCCGGAATTGGTATTGGGAACATATTCTCATCTTTTATTGAAGCCGTAGGTCGTAACCCGGCAGCTCGTGGTGAAGTGTTTACGATGACTATGCTTGGATTTGCACTTGTAGAAGCAATTGCACTTTTTGCACTAGTTATTGCTCTAGTTATTTTATTTGGTTAAACAAAGTCATTTTTAATGCCTCAATTAGATCCTGAATTCTTTGTTTCACAACTTTTTTGGCTTGTTGTTACATTTTCTTTTTTACTCTTGTTCTTATGGAAAGTGTCACTTCCCCGTATAGGTTCTGTTTTAGAAAAAAGGGAAAATAAAATTAACAATGATATTGAAACGGCAAAACAATTACAGATTGAGGCAGAAAAAATACAAGATCAAATTGATCAAAAATTACATAATTCTAAAGAACAAAATATTAGCTTAATAAAAAACTCAACAGTTAATTTGCAAAATAAAGCCTCAGAAGAATTGTCAAAACTTGATAATGAGCTGAATAAAAAAATTGAAAAATCTGCAAAAGTTATTGAAAATAATAAAAAAAAATCATTAAAGCAAATTCATGAACAAATTCATGAAATTACCAAGTTAACACTTTCAAAACTCTCTTCTGTTCAAATAAATGATCAGGAAATAGAAGAGTCAGTGGCGAATGCCCAGTCAGGAGTTAGACATTAATTATGTTTAGTGATCCAAGATTTTGGGTATTCATAGCCTTTATTATTTTTATTGGAGTTATGATTAAACCAATACGAAAGATACTTTCAATTAATTTAGGTGATAAAATTCAAGAAATTAAAAATAGTATTGACCAGGCTGAAAAAATAAAAAATGATGCACAGCTCACCTTAAGTGAAATTAAAAAAAGACAAAATGAAGTTCGGGGTGAAATTGATTTAATCGAGCAAGAAGCTAAAGAAAAAATTACAATGATCGAAAAGAATGCACACACAAAACTCATAGATCAAATAAATAAGCGTAATGCTTTGGCTTCTGCTAAAATTGGTCAAATGACAAGAGATGCGAATACTGAAATTCAAAAATACATAACGCAAATTGCTATTTCTGCTACAGTAAATATTTTAGAAAAAAAATCAAATGATAAGGAAAAACAAAACTTAATCAATCAGTCAGTCAATGAACTGGGATCTGCTCTAAAAAATTAATTCAGGATTTCTAGTTTCTTCTTATCCAGCATAAAACCTAAAACTATTTTACTCTGATTAAGTTCTTCTTCATTTAAAGAAGGTATTTGAAGCTTAATTGTTTTAGTCAATTCTGTTTCAATATAATTCGCATTCTCTGGTTCACCTTTCAAATCTCCATCAACTTGATAATATTGCATATCAACTACTTCATCCTTTGCATTTAAGATTGCCACATAAAACGGAAGGGTTATGCTGCTTTCCTCAGTTAAATCGGGTTTTACGATAAATAACAAAGAAAGATCAGCTTGAAATACATTATCTATTATTGAGCATTCACTGTTAAATGCATAATTATTAATTTCAGCTCTATAACTCACATTCTCAGAAGTAATAGGCTTGGTATCGCTTGTAACATATTTACTATGCTCTGAAGAAAACAATACAATCGGACAGAATGTTTTTGTAACAGCATTTGTACTAACTGTTTGATTAGGTGCACATCCTACGAGCAAGAAAAAAATAAGAATAAAAAGATTGTTTTTCACTATATAGCTTAATTAATATAAATATGTCGTTAAGTATATAGACTCAAACATATTGTATGCCAACCGATGTAAATCAACAAAAACTAAACATATATCTTGTGGGTCCAAGAGGATTTTGCGCTGGAGTTGACAGGGCTATTTTGATGGTTGAGGAAGCCCTAAAAAAATACGGCAAACCCGTTTATGTGCGTCATGAAATTGTACATAATAAATATGTAGTACAGAATCTTAAATTAAAAGGGGCTATTTTTATTGATGACCTTCAAGATATAAAAAATAAAGATAGGCCTGTAATATTCTCCGCTCACGGTGTGCCAAAATCAATTCCTGCAGAGGCAAAAAATTTACATTTACAATTTTATGATGCTACATGTCCGCTTGTTAGTAAAATTCACCGTGAAGTAGAGAATTATGAGAAACAACAATTGCCAATTGTACTCATTGGCCATCATAATCATCCTGAAGTAATTGGCACAATGGGACAAATCAAATCACCGATTCATCTAATAGAAAATGAGCAGGATGTTGCTAAACTAACTATTTCAAATAATCAAAAAATAGCGTGTGTAACGCAAACAACACTTTCACTAGATGATACAAAATCTATCATTCATGCCATTAAAAAAAAATATCCACATGTCCTTGAACCAAAAAGAAATGATATTTGTTATGCAACTACCAATAGGCAAAAAGCTGTAAAAAAGATTGCGGCAAATTGTGATCTGTTTATCGTTATTGGAGCTTATAATTCATCCAATTCACTGCGCCTTGTGGAAGTAGCCAAGCAATATGGTGCGAATAATAGTATACTCATCGAAAGTATTGATAAGTTTGACATTTCCTTGATTGATGATGTTCAAAATATAGGTGTCACAGCAAGCGCTTCCGCCCCGGAAATTTTGGTAAAAAAATTTATACAATTTATGAAAGAAAATTTTACAATCATAGTATATGAACCAAAATATGTTAAGGAGGATATAAATTTCAAAATACCTCAAAAACTTAAGGTACCTGGTTAGTTTATGGCAGTATACACTCCTATAACAAAAGAAAAATTATCATCATTTTTAGAAAATTACAATATTGGTCAATTAGAAAATTTTAAAGGTGTATTGGAAGGTGTAGAAAATACAAATTACAAGATAATTACATCACAAGACACATTCATACTAACAATTTTCGAGAAAAGGGTAAAAGAACAAGAACTTCCTTTTTTTATTGAATTGCAAAATCATTTATCTAATAAAAATATTAAGTGCCCCTCACCTATTCCAAATAGAAATGAGCAGCATATTGATACTATTGAAGATAAACCGTGTGTTTTGATGTCGTTTCTTGAAGGAAAAAAAATAAAAAATAGCACTTCCTATCATTGCCATCAAATAGGAAGACTAACAGCAAAAATACACCTATATTCAAAAGATTTTAATGTAACAAGAAATAATGGATTACATCAAAAACACTGGGAAGATATATTTGGTAAATGTAAAAACAGCAAGGATCGTCGATATGGAGAATTGTATCAAATAATTGAGCAAGAACTTCAATATTTAGATAAAAACTGGCCTAGGAAATTACCAACAGGAATAATTCATGGAGACATTTTTCCGGATAATGTATTTTTTATTGAGAACAATGTATCTGGCATTATTGATTTTTATTTTTCCTGTAATGATTTTTATGCTTATGATCTTGCTATCACAACAAATGCATGGTGTTTTGATAAAAAAGAATCTTTCCAAAAAGAAAAATTTGATTCACTATTAAAAGGTTACCAACAACACGCTAATATGAGCAATGATGAAAAAAGTCATTTTAATACTTTATTGAGAGGCGCGGCAATGCGTATCCTTGTTACAAGATTATATGATCAATTGTATCACCCGGATGGTGCAATGGTTGTGCCTAAAGATCCTTTTGAATTCTTCGACATTATGAAATGGCATCAAAATAATTCAATTTTTGATTCATGATTAAAATTTATATAGACGGAGCATGCTCGGGTAACCCTGGCATTGGGGGATGGGGTGTTGTAATTCTAGAAAATGATAATGATCCTATTTTTTTGAAAGGAGGGGAGAGCCAAACAACTAATAATCGCATGGAGTTAACAGCTACGATAAAAGCATTGCAGCATTTTAAGACTTCAAAAGAATTAACCTTGGTAACAGATAGTAAATACGTCAAAGATGGGATTCAATCTTGGATAGCAAATTGGAAAAAAAATGGATGGAAAACAGCATCAAAAAAACCCGTTAAGAATAAAAAATTATGGTTAGAGCTTGATTCAGAAATTGCAAGGCATAGTATAAATTGGGAATGGGTTAAAGGACATGCTGGAAATAAATATAATGAGAAAGCTGATTTTCTTGCACGTCGTTATATTGAAGAAAATTAACGCTTTATTAGCCTTAATTGCCACTTCAAGTTTATTTTTCGCATCATCTATTTATGCTGGTGAAAAATGGGGAGTTGATAAAGAACTCTCCACAATTAGTTTTGAACTTCCAGTTTTGTTTGCAAAAAATGTTCGGGGCACTTTTAAAAATATTGAAGGTTTTATAGAAATAGATCTCGATAAAAAGAAGAATAATAAAGCAATATTTTCAGTAGTAATTAATAGCATCGATATGAACTATGCAAAATATAGGGATTTGCTTCTAAGTGATATTTTTTTTGATGCGAAGCAATTTCCTATAGCGGTTGTTGATACGAAAAAATTCTCCTATCAGAACGAAAAAAAAATCACTTTGGATGTCGAGGTAACCATCAAGGATAAAAGTGAAATTGTGCCTTTAACTATTTTAGTTAAACGTCTCGGTGAAGAATTAGTGCAAATTGAAACTGAGCTTAGTTTCTCTCGAACTTTTTTTAATATTGGCACGGGAAAATGGTCTAATACGACAATTTTAAAAGATAAAGCGACAATAAAGACAAATCTCTTTCTGTTCAAAGAATAAATTATATTGAACGAAATTTAATCACTAATTTAATTAAAATGAGTATAGATGAATTTATAGAAATCTCTTTTTAAGTTTGGATCTCCATTTAAAACTTGGGTCATCAATATTGCTGATATTTTTTTATGATCATCAACCAGGAAATATGTAGATGCTGCGCCCGCCCAGCCAAATTCCCCCTTTGTGCCTAAGTTGTTATTTTTCACAGGATCAAGCAATATTCTAAAGCCAAGACCCCACCCGTAAGCCTCCAAATCATTAACGTAATTTTCATCCTTAATCGTCCCTACACTTACAATTTCAATAGGAAAGAAACTTGGGGTAAGAAAATTTGAAGTCATAAAATCAATTGTTTCTTTGGCAATTATTAATTTTCCATCTTTAGTTTTTCCTGAATGCAGCATGTCTGCAAATAAAGAAAAATCATACAAGGTAGAAAACAAGCCATGACCTCCTCTCGCATAGTTCTTATTATGGAGTGGGTACCCGTAGTTTCCAATTTTTTGTGGATCTAGAATATGTTCTCGTAATTTATGATGCACAATATCAAATTCATATGATTGCATCACCCGTGAATCCTTCTGCTCTGATATAGAAAAATCTGTATCATGCATTCCAAGTGGTGAAAAAATTTTATTTTTTAAGATATCTTGCAAGGTGGAATTTTCGACTATTTCCAATATTCTAGCAAGAATATCCATGGAAACAGAATAGCGCCATTGAGTAGATGGTTGATGAAGCAAAGGTACTTTTGCTAACATTTGAATCTCTTCTTCTAAACTTGAGGAAGAAGAACTAAATATTCTCATTCTATCATATTCCCTACCTACAGGATCTGCTAAGAAATTGTATGAAAAGCCAGCGGTATGAAGCAAAAGATGTTTCACTGTCGGCTTCATTTTCATTTCTTCCACATCTGTTATATCTCCATCAGGATTTTTCAAAACTTTTAAATTTGAATATTCAGGTAAATATTTAGTGATTGGATCATCCAACTGAATTTGATTTCTCGCAACCAATTGCATTGTAGCAATTGCAACAACTGGCTTAGTCATCGACCAAATTCTATAAATGGTATCATTTGAAATTTTATCTTTGGTTTCTAAATTTTTGTAACCAAGTTTACCTGCGTATCTTTCATCATTAACATTTATCTGCCATTGAATGCCTGGGTATCTTTTCTGTTCTATGTAAGGTAGTAATATTTTATTTAATTTATCCATATTTAAATTATTAAAAGTATTTTATTGTTAGATTAAACTTTTGATCTTTTCGACAAGAGCTGTGTTTATGTGACGAGGGCCTGAATCTTTTCTATTATTATGTCTTCGTTGGCCTGGAAGACGAACGCCTTCCAAAGATTCCATTTGATTAAAAAATAATTCGGCATGTTCATTCCATCCTTCTCCAGCAATTAATTGTGGTGAGAGCGCCATAATAAATTCTCCTCCACGGGCAGGGCCTCCATCAGCGTTATCAATTGCTTTTGCTTCAAAACTAAACATATCTCCTGCTAAACCTGCTGCTAACAACTCAACCATCATAGCTATAGCTGAGCCTTTGTGTCCTCCAAAAGGAAGAAGTACTCCGCCATTTGCAATAGCTGATGGATCATCTGTTTTTTCCCCGTCTTTATTGAGACCAGTACCTAATGGCACTTTATGCCCATCTCGGGCGGCAACCTGTACTTCACCCATAGCCATGCTTGCTGTTGCCATATCATACACAACAGACGTTTTATTTTTTCTCGGCCAAGCAAAAGAGATGGGATTTGTTCCAAACAAAGGTTTGATCGCTCCAGTAGGTGCCACACTTGGCATATAGGCTGTGCAGGCTATGCCTATCAAATTTTTTTCTGCCAACGCTTCTGTTTCATGCCATAACGCTGCAAAATGATGAGTATTGGTGATAGTTAAAACCCCCACCCCATATTTATTTGCTGTTTCAACCAAGGATGGGATTCCGACTTGAATAGCAGTAGGAGCAAAACCATAGTCACCATCAGTACGAATCGCATTTTGTGTAAGAAAATGATTTGTTGGTCGTGCATTGCCTTTTACCTTCTTGCTTTTAAGAGAGGCGACATAACCAGGAATGCGAAATAAGCCGTGCGATACACTGCCATCACGCTCTGCGTTCGCTACAGTTTTTGATACAGCTTCAGCATTGATTTCATCACATCCGTTTAATAAAAGGGTTTTTTTTGCAAGCTGATAAATTTCATCTAGAGTAAGAGGTGTTGTTGACATCAAATTCAAATACTTGTTTTGATTCCTGCTGCATCATTGCTTAGAGAGTGTTTTTTCATTTGTTCCCCAATGCTTCTTTATCTATGTAAATTAATTTTTTTTTGCATTTATATACAATACTTGCAGGCCATTGTTTATTAAATAATTTTTTACTTAAAATCTCATTAGCAGCTTTCCGTTTTTCCTTTCCAGAAAGTACAAGTATTGCTTTCTTCGATAATTTATGAATAGTTCCTAATCCTACGGTAATGCCAAACTTTGGAACTTCTTTTAATGATTGAAATTTAGAAAAAGTTTTAAGATTATCTTTTCTGGTCTGTGTTGATAATGTAACAATGTGAGTTGAGGAGTTAACATTGGATGTATAATTATTAAAAGCTATATGCCCGTCTGAAGAACCTGATGCTAAGAAAAAAATGTCAATTCCTCCTAATTTTTGTATCAACTTATCATATTGTTTTGGATTATGAATTTTTGGAAAAAAAATATTTGATTTAGTTAATTTTTTCTTCTTGCTTTTTTTGTAATTAAATAATCTTTGAATCACCCTGTAAGAATACCCGACACAGCTATAATGCAGCTTTGGATCGCAATGTTGAAATTTTTTATTTTTTAAAATCACAAATTCATCCATCATGGCTATTTTTACATTGCTTAAATCAACGTTTATTTTGTAGCTTAAAATTCCAATGTACTTATAAGTTTTTCTTAAGGACCTACCGCTAGGACAACCTAGTATGATACCATTTTTTTTCTGAATTTCTTTTACAGTGTATCTCGCTAAATTTATTGATAGGTCATTGCTGCTTGCGAATTTTTTTAACATTATTTATCTTATTTTTTCTAAAACTTTTTCAATTTCATTTATCGTCAGCAACTCTGATAAAACTACCCCTTCAGGGTGGGATTTACTATACATAACATTGAGAGGAATGCCAAACTTGTTATGTTGTTGAAGAAAATATTCAATTTTCTCATTTGGCTTAGTCCAGTCTCCTTGTATTTTAATAACATTATTTTTTGTAAATATTTCTTTAACGATTGATGAATTAATTACATTAATTTTATTAAATTGACATATGGCGCACCAATCAGCGGTGATATCAACAAATAAAACATCAAAGTTTTGTATGTGATCATCAATTTGAATAGCCGTTAAATCAACCCAGTCAGAAGCTTTAATTTGTTGGTCAAACTTAAAAAAAGAAAAATTTGGAAGGGAAAGAAAAATGATGCTGGAAGCGAGCAATATCAATAATTTTTTTTTATAAAACTTCAAAATTAAGGATGTCAAAAAAAGTAATATGGATGATGTTATAATAAAATAAACATTAAAATGATTTAGAAGGATGGAGCCAATCCAAGCTAGGGTTGCTAATAACAATAATCCAAGAAAATATTTTATTCCTTGCATCCATTGACCGGGTTTTGGCAGAATCATTGCTATGCTTGGAAATAACGACACTAACAGATATGGTGCCGCCATGCCCACACCCATACAAAAAAATATTTCCATCATTACAGAATAAGATTGCGTGAATGCTAAGGTAATGGCTGTGCCTACAAAAGGGGCTGAGCAAGGAGTAGCGAGTATTGTAGCAAAGAAACCGTTAAAAAAATCACTAAAATAATTAGTTTGATGAAGTTTTTGATGAATCCTGGAACTAATTAAGGAGGGCACATTAAACTCAAATAAGCCAAATAAATTAAGTGCGAATAGGAATAATATTAAAGCAATAATTATTAAAAACAGAGGTTGTTGAAATTGCATTCCCCATCCAATATTTACACCTATCAATCTTAAAATAATAAAAATTAATGCGAGTAACATAAAAGAGGAGACAATGCCTGCTGAAGTTATGATAAAGCTCTTTCTTATCAAATGCTTTTCCTCTGATTTTTTCAAAATTGATAAAAGTTTTATCGATAACACTGGTAAAACACACGGCATAATGTTTAATATTAAACCACCGATGAAAGCAATCAGAAGAAAATGAATTAACGAATTATTTTGACTTAATTTACTTTGTTTTTCTTCTATTTTTATATCAGTATTAATTTCAAATGCCTGATTATTATCTTTTATAATGACATCAAGGTTAAATGATTTTTTTGTAAATAATTTTTTTTCAAAGATAAAATTAGCTTTAAGATTTTTATAATTTGCTGAATAGTTGATTATTGGTGTAATTACGGGCAAGCCAAACTCGGTATCCAAATATAATTTTGGATCAACAAAAGATTTTTGAGAAGATGCTGTAATTATAATTGAAACATTGTCGCTATCCGCAGATGCTTTTGCTGAAGCATTTTCTAATTCGCTAATTTCTAAATTGTTTATAGGTATTAATGAAAGTGACTTTTCAATGATAAAGGAATGTTCTGTTATTTGACCTATTCCTGAAGGGATTAATAATTCTAGGTGTGCGTTTCCTGGTATGCAAATATCTTTGCAAGTTAAATAATTAACGTCCAAAACTACTGAAGTTTCTTCTTCTATGTTTTGAATAGTAGTTTTTAATGGAAAAACAACTTCATCAGAATATCCAAGGGATTTAAAGCCTAATATTTCAAATTCACTAGGTGTGGGCCACAATATCTCAATATTTTGTATATTCCTTGATTTGCTCCAATTAATGTTTTGAGGAAACCCTCCTTCACCAGGTGACAACCAATAAGTTTTCCATCCTTTTTTTAACTGATACTGGAGGCCTAAATATAGTTCATTTTGATTGTTGGTATGTGTTGATGAAGATATGATGCGGACTTGTGATTCTATTCCATTACTCCAATTTGTTTGTAAAGCGAATGCATTTGTAAAGAAAAATATGATGATAATGTAGAATAAATGATTAAATAACCGCAACATTCTCTTAACTTTGTGTATTTATTTGATATTGTAATCAGATAAGTATTACATATTGAAAAAAAAAATTAAAGGAAATATAGATAAAATATGAATTTAACTGGTCAAGTTATCGTTTCTATGCCTTCCCTGCAAGATGAACGATTTTATAAAACAGTCATATACATTTGCGCTCACTCATCAGAAGGATCAATGGGCATCATTATAAACAAAAAAATTGATTATGTTCTTTTTCCTAATTTATTAGAACAATTAGGTATTGATAAGCCTATTAATGATAAAAAATTGTTCCTACGCTATGGAGGACCGGTTGAAACCGGTAGAGGTTTTGTTCTTCACTCCGATGACATCGTGCGAGAAGAAACGTTGAACATTCATAAGGGCGTGGCTCTTACTGGCACATCTGAATTTTTTGAAGACTTGGTCAAAGGCAAAGGTCCAAAAAATAGTATTTTAGCTTTGGGCTATGCTGGTTGGCAATCAGGACAATTAGAAAATGAGATAATGCAAAATAGTTGGATGTCCCTTCCAGTTGAAACAAGTTTTCTTTTTGATGACGCGCTGTCAAAAAAGTGGGGTGAAGCGTACAAGTTATTAGGTATTAATCCAGTAAACTTATCTTCTGACTTTGGAAGAGCGTAACGTAACTGTCAGTATTAAATCACAATAAATTTTATTAAAAAAAATAAAGAGGGGAAAAATTCCCCTCTTAAAAAAAATAGCAACTCCAATTAAGGGAGTTGCTATTCATTATTAGTTAGTCTCTGATCATATAGGCAACCACACCAATTTCAACTTTATCAGTGCCAAGTTTTTCAGCCTCTTGACTAATTCTTATTCCCGCTGTCTTTTTCATAATGTACCAAACTACAAAAGACACGACAAAAACAAAAATGTTTACAGATAAAATTCCTATTATTTGTGATCCTAGGGAAGCATCAGGGTTAGAAAGCACCACCGCTAGCGTTCCCCATATACCAGCAAATAAATGTACGGGTATAGCTCCTACAACATCATCTATTTTTAATTTAGCCAGGAGTTGTGATCCAAAAACTACAATTGCTCCTCCAATTCCGCCAATTATTATTGCCAAGAAAGGAGATGGCATTAAAGGTTCTGCCGTAATGGCCACAAGCCCGCCTAGAGCACCGTTTAACATTTGAATGACATCTGTTTTGCCATAAAGAAACCTTGTTAGAAGTGCGTTAACAACTACCCCGCCACATGCAGCAAGATTAGTGTTGATGAATATTGTCCCAATCGCATTGGCGTCTTCAAAAGATCCCAGTGCTAATTGAGAACCGCCATTAAATCCAAACCATCCCAGCCACAAAACAAACACGCCAAGGGTAGCTAGCGGTATGGAAGATGCCGCAAATGGTTCCAGGGGTTTTGACTCTCCATTTGTAAAGCGATTCAAGCGTGGACCAAGCAGAATGGCACCTGCTAAAGCAGCTGAGCCGCCAGCACTGTGCACTAAAGTTGACCCTGCAAAATCAGAAAAACCAGCAGCGGAAAGAAATCCTCCGCCCCATTGCCATCCCATTTCAATCGGGTAAATTATGGCAGCAAGTATCGCTGCAAAAACAAAGAAAGGCCAAATTTTAATCCTCTCAGCCAGGGTTCCTGATACAATTGAACAAGTTGTTGCACAAAAAACCATTTGGAAAAACCAATCAGATCCATCCGAGTAGCCCGTTTCAAGGCTGCTGGCATCACTCCATGGAATGAAAGAGCCTATGAACCCCCCCTCGGGAATGCCATAAGCAAGATTATAGCCACACACCCAGAATGCTATTCCAGCAATAGCGTACAAACCAATATTTTTGGCAGCAATGGTTGATACACTTTTTGATGTTACAAGCCCTGATTCCAGCATGCAAAACCCGGCTGCCATCCACATGACAAGAAAGCCCATTACCAAGAATAAAAAGGTGTTGAGAATGTATGCTGTCTCTTCTGAAACCTCAGCCCTTGCGACTGAAGTCAAAAATAAAAAACTTATAAGAGTTCCAATAAAATATAACTTTTTTTTGGACATAAAAAACCTCCATATAAAATTCCACGTCTCATCACTACTCACTAGTGATGAGTTGTTGTTCATGCGTAGTTATGGAAATTTGGTATAAGATCCGCGTTCCTTGGGCTCTCGCCTACTTCCGACCCTTAAAGGGTTGAACGATTAATAACTTTTGCATGCGTTCCTTCAACTTTCGTCTACTTCCGTCCCTAGTGATATATTTATCCCTAAAGATGAACGTGATGCCTAACTATCTTTTTTTTGTCTAATAATCAAAATAATAATATTGGAAAACACATATGCAAAAAACGCATAGCAATTTTATCTAGTTTTTCAGGTATATTTTTTATTAACGTAAAACAGCTGAGATATTTCCCCCATCCACCGTCATAACATTGCCTGTTGTTTTTTTAGCCTTTGCAAGAGTTACAAAAGCTTTGGCGACATCTTCAGCTAAGACTTCAGTTTTTAGCAAATTACCTGACATATAATCTTTTTTACTGACTTTTCTTGATCTTGCTCTTGATGAAATCAATTTATCATTTAAAATTCCTGATCGGATTCTATCCGCATTAATGCCATTAGCTCGTATTCCATATTGGCCGTACTCCAATGCATATTGACGCATTAAAAATAATGTTGAAGCCTTGGGAAGTCCATAAGGACCGAAATTTATCCCGGGATTGACGGATTGTTTTGAGATGTTGTAGAGCAGGATTCCCCCTGTGCTTTGTTTTAGCATAATTTTTATGGACTCCTGAGAAAGATACTGATGGGCATAAAAGTTTAAATCAAAACTATCCTTAATCACCTTCTCTGGCACCCTGCCTATCTCCCCCTGCCAAGCAGCTCCTGCATTTGAAACTAAAACATCAACGCCCCCATAAGTTCTGATGATCTCTGCAAGGGCTTTTCTTACATCTAGCTGATTAGTTACATCACATTTAATTATTATTGCGATTTTTTTAATCTCTTGTGGCGTGTTTTTTATGTTGTAAGTATTATTTTCTAACAATACTATTTCTGATCCTTCTCTAATAAATTCTCTTGCAATGGCCAGACCAATTGTACCGCAACCACCGCTTATAACCGTCACGTGACCGGTTAAACTCAATCTTTTTAATTTTTTTAATTTGGCCTGTTCTAAGGGCCAGTACTCCACTTTAAATATTTCTTTTTCCGGAATAGACTTATATTTGCCAATTGATTCAGCCTTTGAAATCACATCAACTGTCACCTCTGCTAAATCTGAAGCTATTTTTGCCTCTTTTTTCGATCTTCCGATGCCAATTAAACCTAAACCTGGTGAAAGAATTAATCTTGGATTTGTATCTAATTCTATTGGTTTTGATACATATTTTCTATTTCTTAAAAAATATTTATGATAATTTTTTTTGAATGTTTCAATTTCTCTTCTAACTATATTGTCTAAATTTTTTACTCTTGCGTGCTTGATATTTAACATCAAGGGTTTGGGCTTAATGCGTATAACATGATCTGGAGTAACCGGTCCTCTTTGGGAAAAATCTTTCAAGTTAGGATTGTTCAAATATTTAAGTATTTTATCATTTGTTCTTAAATCAAGCACCCATTTGGCGTCAGATCCATTTTTTTCTTTTTTTGATAAATATTTCCTAATTAGAGGAAATAAGTCATTTACAATTTGTGGTTTAATATTTTTTGATTTTAATTTTTTTGGAAGGATTTTATTTGAAGCTTTATTTATTTTTTTTTCTGCTATTGTGACAAGCTTAATCATACGATCATAGCTTTCTTTGGCACTATTGCCAAAAGTAAAAATACCGTGCTTTAATAAAATCAAACCAATAACATTTTGATCTTTAGAAAATATTTTATAAGACAGCTTTGCCAAATCAAAACCTGGTATGATGTAAGGAACAATCCCGACCTGATCACTAAATACAGCTTTACAAACTTCTAAATCATTAGGTTGGTCAATTAACCCTAAAATTGCACTTGCGTGTGTATGATCAACATATTTAAAAGGCAAAAATGCATGCAACAAAGTTTCAACTGAAGGGTTGGGCGCCTGGGAGTTAACAAGACATTTTCTTTGCAAATTGACCATTTGAAAATCATTGAGTCTTGTTAACTTACTTGTTTTTAAAAGGGGGTCCAGCTCTACTGCAGGCATACCAGGATAATCAATGGATCCCATATCCCATCCACTTCCTTTTATATGCATAACATTAATATTTTGTTTGAAAATATTTTTTTTTGATGTTTTTAAGGATGTGTTGCCTCCTCCATGTAATACCAAGTCTTTTTCCCTACCCAATAAATGAGTAGTGTAAATTCTTAAAGCAAGCTCTTTTGAAATCTTCTTTTTTTTATAATGGCTTATGTACTTTTTTGCCTCAGAGCTATTCCATTTATTTTTCATCTATTGATTATTTGTAAATTAAAAAACATTTAAAAAAATATATTAAATAAACTAAATCTTTTATAAACTATAACAATAAAAAAAATTTAAAAGGTTTCTAGTAAAATTTTCATTGAATTATGATCTTTTGAAATTACTTGGATGAATAATTTATAAATTACTTATTATAAACTTATAACCATCTTCATAAACTTCTTCTTCAGAACCAAAAAAATCCCTCCAAACACGAGTTGCCGCGGCTAAATCAGGCAAGGCTCTCCCAAAAGCCTCAATAGTTAACCAGCCTTCATAATTAATATTTTTTATTGCAGAAAAAGTTTCTTTCCAGGGAATATTTCCTTTCCCAGGTGTCCCGCGGTCATTTTCAGATATATGAATATGATTAATATATGAAGCTGCATTTTCTATAGAACCAACAGGATTTTTTTCCTCTATGTTGCTGTGAAAAGTATCATAAAGTATTCCAAAGTTATCTCTATTAACTAAGTCAACATATTTGCGTGTATCCTCAACGGTATTGAGAAAATAGCATTCAAATCTATTCAAAGGCTCTATTGAAAGATCAATATTAAATTTTTTTGCATAGTCAGATGAGTTTTGATGTACTTCTGCTCCTCTTTCTTTTTCTTCTTGTGTAGGGGGATTGCCACTAAATTTTCCTAGGGGTTGATGAAAAGGTCCGCACAAAATTGAACTATTTAGTGCATGACAACAATCAATTGACCATTTTAAAAAATCTACAGCGTTTTTTCTATTATTTATATTTTCACTAATAGGATTATGTTCCTCATCCTGAATAACTGATAGACCTGTACTTTGTAATCCAATATCATTTAATACTTTATTAATTTTCTGATAGTGTTCAACTTTTCCTTCAAATATTGGTATTTCAACTCCATCATAGCCTGTTTTTTTTAATTTTTCTAAAAGATAAAAATCTTTTTCTTCCAGGTTTGTAGTCCAAAGCAAAAGGTTGAAGCCTATTTTCATAAAATTTAATTTATTAATTAATTAATCTTAACCCATTCAGAATTATTATTACTTGATTGAACAGAGGCATTAATAAATTTCATTATATGTAAACCGTCATCAGCATTTGGCAAAACATCTAACAGTTGTGTTGCTTTATCTGATTCTTGAATTACATCAGCAACGTCAGTATAAATTTGTGCAAATCCTTCAAGATATCCTTCAGGATGACCAGGAGGGATACGAACGTTTGCCATAGATGAATCTTTGTGTATAGGGCCTCCTCTAGTAATGATTTTATCGAGTTCACCGTGCGTGCTTAAAGTTGCATAATTGGGATTTTCTTGAGCCCAATGAAGCGCTCCTTTTTCTCCATAAATGGATATTTTAAAATTATTCTCCTCACCAACTGCTACTTGAGAAATCCATAGACTTCCTCTAACATTATTATTCATTCTAATAAGAATACTAGCATCATCATCCAATCTTCTTCCTGAAACAAATATTGATAAATCAGCGGCTAGAGATTCTAGTTTATGATTCGTAACAAACTCTAACAAATGCATTGTATGGCTACCAATATCTCCAACGGCCCCGGCAACTCCACTCCTCGAAGGATCTGTTCGCCACTCGGCTTGCTTTAATCCATTATCTTCTTCTTTTTTTGCAAGCCAACCCTGAAGATAAGAACCTTTCACAACTCTAATCTTTCCTATAGATCCTTCTTTGACTAGTCTTCGCATCTCTCTTACAACAGGGTAGCCACTATAATTATGGGTAAGAAAAAAATGCGCTTCCGAATTTTTTACGATATTATAAAGCTCTTGCGCCTCATCCAGTGTTGCTGTCATTGGTTTATCACATATAACGTGAATACCTTTTTTTAAAAATTCAATTGCAGGTTGAGCATGCATATGGTTTGGCGTCACAATAGAAACAACTTCAATGCCGTCTTCCCGTAATGCCTCTGCTTTCGCCATTGTGGTAAAATCAGAGTAGCTTCTATCAGGGGCTATGCCGATTTCTTTTGCAGAAGCTAGAGCTTTATCCTCTGTTGAAGATAAGCATCCTGCGATGAGTTCATATCTGTCGTCTATCCTTGAAGCAATCCTGTGTACAGCTCCTATAAAAGCGCCTTGACCTCCTCCAATCATACCTAATTTTAATCGGGTCATTTAATTAATTCCTAAAATTTTTTTGTTAGTTTCTTTATCCATTCCAGAATCAGCAAAATCATCAAAAGCTTTTTCAGTTACATCTATAATATGATCCTGAATTATAGTAGCACCCTCTTTTGCCCCTTGCTCCGGACTTTTTATGCAGCATTCCCATTCTAATACCGCCCATCCGTCAAAACCGTATCCTGAAAGTTTAGAAAAAATAGATTTAAAATCCACTTGACCGTCCCCAAGGGACCGAAATCTTCCAGCTCTGCTAATCCAGGGTTGAAATCCACTATAAACACCCTGTTTACCTGTTGGATTTAATTCAGCATCTTTGACATGAAACATTTTCAATTTATCATAGTAAATATCAATGTGATCCAAATAATTTAAATGTTGAAGCACAAAGTGACTTGGGTCATATAGCATATTGCATCTTTTATGATTTTTCACCCTTTCTAAAAACATCTCAAATGTAACGCCATCATGTAAATCTTCGCCTGGATGTATTTCATAGCATAAATCAACCCCTGAACTGTCAAAGGCATCCAAAATCGGCTTCCATCTTTTTGCCAACTCATCAAATGCTTCTTCAACTAAGCCAGCAGGTCTCTGCGGCCATGGGTAAAGATAGGGCCATGCTAATGCGCCTGAAAAAGTTGCATGTGCTGTTAATCCTAAGTTATTTGATGCAGCAGCAGCTTTCATCATTTGATCAACTGCCCATTCTTGACGTGCTTTGGGATTACCCCTTACGTTTTCTGCAGCAAAACCATCAAAGGCAACGTCGTATGCTGGATGTACAGCCACTAACTGTCCTTGCAAATGAGTTGAGAGTTCTGTTAATTCTAAATTATAGTTTTTTAAAGTGCCTTTGACCTCATCACAGTAATCCTTGCTATTTGATGCTTTTGCTAAATCAAATAACCTGCCATCCCATGATGGTATTTGTACGCCTTTATAGCCTAGTCCTGATGCCCATTTCGCTATGCTATCCAATGAATTAAATGGTTCTTCATCTCCTGCAAATTGAGCTAAAAATATAGCTGGTCCTTTTATTTTTTTCATAAATACCCCCCAAAGACAAAAATCTTTAAAACACTCAAAGAATAGAAAAGATTTTTTTAATTATCCTATTAGGATCATCAAGCTTGTCAAGAGTGTAAAATTGTGTAAATTTAAATTATCATAGATTGTAAATTTATGTAAATTTAATTTATGGAGTATTATATGAAAAACAAATTTATTATTCTTATTTCTTCTTTAGTATTTGCACTTTTCTCATCTACTTCAGCCAAATCAGAAAGTATTACTTTAGGTTGGGCTGCTTGGGATCCAGCAAATGCCCTAGTAGAATTGAGCAAAGGCTTTACTGCTGAAACAGGAATAGACGTTAACTTTGAGTTTGTTCCATGGCCAAATTTTGCTGATAGAATGCTGAATGAACTTAATAACCAAGGAAAAACTTTTGATCTGTTGATTGGTGACTCTCAATGGATTGGAGGTGGCGCAGTGTACGGTCATTATGTAAAACTTAATGATTTCTTTGACCAAGAAGGAATTTCTATGGACGATTTTTCTGATGCAACGGTTTATGCATATTCAACATGGCCAAAAGGAACTCCGAATTACTACGCACTTCCAGCTATGGGTGATGCTTTGGCATGGGCTTATAGAAAGGATTGGTTCGACAGACCAGAACTGCAAAGTGAGTTTCAAGCTAAACACGGTTATGATCTTGGCGTTCCAAAATCTTGGGATGAGTTATATGATATGTGTACTTTCTTCCAGGGCAGAGAAATTGACGGGCAAGTGAGATACGGTGCAGCAATTAATACCGAACGTGGTTCAGAAGGTATAACAATGGGTGTAACTGCAGCTATGTACGCTTGGGGGATGCAATATGAAAATCCTGATAAGCCATACGAAATGGAAGGGTATTTCAATGCACCTCATGTTGTAGAAGCTGTTGAATTTTACAAAAAAATGTATGAGGATTGTACTCCTCCAGGACACTCGGATGCTTATATGGGTGCTAACCTAGATGCGTATAAATCTGAAACAGTTGCGTTCCAAATGAATTGGTATGCTTTTTGGCCAGGTGTTTCTAAAGAGGACGCTGATGGAAGAGTAACAGGATTTTTTGCAAATCCATGCCAAGAAACTTGTGCGGCAACCTTAGGTGGCCAAGGATTATCAGTTGTAAGTTATTCTGATAAAAAAGATTTAGCTCTTGAATATATGAAATGGTTTGCAAAACCTGATGTTCAAGCAAAATGGTGGAGTCTTGGTGGTTATTCATGCCATAAAGATGTGTTAGGTGCATCTGATTTTGTTGATTCAGCTGTTTATGCTCAAGGTTTCTTAGATTCCATGGGTATAGTTAAAGATTTTTGGCAAGAACCAACATTTGTTGAATTAATGCTGCCTATGCAAGAACATATCCATGACTATGTAGTGAACGGTAAGGGAACAGCAAAAGCAGCACTTGATAATATCATTGAAGAATGGGTAGAAGTGTTTGAAGCTGACGGTAAACTATAAATTACTATCTTTCATTAAAGGGCAGTTTGTTTTAAACTGCCCTTTTTTTAATTCTTACATACATGTCAAAAAAATTAATTAATAAGGCACGTGGTTTATCTGACAAAGCTATTGCATGGATATTTATTACACCAACAGTATTGCTTTTATTAGCTATAAATATCTACCCACTTTTTTATGCTATCAGTATGTCATTTACAAACTTCTACGCCAATAAGATTGGAAAAGAAATAAAATGGGTAGGTTTAAAAAATTATATAAAAGTTCTCGGAAAAGAATCTGTATGGGAGCGTATGCAGATTACAGCAAATTTTATGTTCTGGACATTGCTTATCCAAGCTCTAATCGGACTCGGTTTAGCTTTATTACTTAATAAAAAATTTAAAGGTAATGAGCTTCTGACAACATTAATTGTTTTGCCTATGATGTTATCTCCTGCTGTCGTTGGAACTTTTTGGACATATTTATATAACCCTCAAGTAGGAGTGTTTAGTTATATAATGAATTTTTTTTATAATTTTGGACCAATTGATATGATCGGCAGCAGCGTTCTTGCTCCTTGGTCAATTGTTATTGTAGATACTTGGATGTGGACACCGTTTACAATGTTAATTTGTCTTGCTGGTCTTAGATCAATTCCAGATTATTTATACGAAGCTGCTGAGGTTGATCGTGCTAGTCGATGGCAGCAATTTATATATATTACTCTACCTTCTGTATTACCCTTTTTATTATTAGCACTACTTTTTAGAGGTATAGAGAATTTTAAAATGTTTGACATGGTTGTTGAATTGACATCTGGAGGACCAGGTTCTGCAACAGAACTTGCATCAATTCAATTAAAAAGAGAAGCGTTTGAGAAATGGAAAACCGGTTACAGCTCTGCTTACGCTGTTATATTATTTGTTACTATATTTGGTTTTGGTAATGTTTATGTAAAGGTTATGAATAAAATTAAGGATAGATGATGTTAGATAGTGCTAGATCACCTGCAGAATCATCAGGATTTTCCAGAAAGATAGCTGCAACAATTATAATTGTTTATACTGTTGTTACACTTATCCCAATAACTTGGATAATACTTACTGGTTTTAAAAGTGTTGATGGTGCAATCACATACCCACCTGAAGTTTTTTTTAAACCGTCACTAGAAGGGTATGTGAACTTATTTACGACTCGTTCGAGACAGTCACAAGAATATCTTGATTCTCTTCCACCGCCGGATACTTGGTATGAAGAATTAGTTCGTAGTAGAGAAATGGTAATCGCTGGTCCTTCAAAATTTTTTGGAAGATACACTAATTCATTAATCATAGGATTTGGAGCAACATTTTTGTCAGTTTTCTTGGGAGCTTTAGCCGCTTATGCTTTTTCACGATTTAAAATACCATTAAAAGATGACCTAATGTTTTTCATTCTTTCAACAAGAATGTTTCCCCCAATTGCAGTTGCAGTTCCGATTTTTATTATGTATCGAAAAATTGGATTGGGGGACACTCATTTAGGAATGATTATATTATACACCGTAGTAAATCTCAGTTTAGCTGTTTGGTTATTAAAAGGATTTATGGATGAAATTCCAAGGGAATATGAAGAAGCTGCAATGATTGATGGCTATACTAGAATGGGTGCATTTTTTAAAATTGTTTTACCGCAAGCAACTACTGGTATTGCTGCAACTGCCATTTTTTGTATGATATTTGCTTGGAATGAATATGCTTTTGCAGTTCTGTTAACTCAATTCAATGCCCAAACGGCTCCTCCTTTTATTCCAACAATTCTAGGAGAGGGTGGTATTGATTGGCCTGCCATTGCAGCTGGAACTACTCTATTTTTAATACCTGTTATGATTTTTACAGTTGTACTTAGAAAGCATTTACTTAGAGGAATAACTTTTGGAGCGGTAAGAAAATAATGAAAAAAGAAAAAAATATTTTTAAAAAAATATTTCGACGAGTAATTTGGGAAAATCTATCGACTGCCATAATACTTATTGGTGTCTTTATGCTGCTTCAACCTTTTCAAATGTTTCTTTACACTTATTCCTTTATTGTAATTTTAATAGGTACAGTTGGTTTCGTCATAACAAGTCATTTCCCGGATTAATAAAAATGTCAGAAATAAAAATAGAAAGAATCAAAAAAACATTTGACGATTTTGTTGCGGTAGAAGAGTCAGATCTTACTATTAATAATGGTGAATTTTTTGTACTTCTTGGCCCTTCCGGTTGTGGAAAAACAACGACTTTAAGAATGATTGCTGGATTAGAGTTACCAACTTCAGGAAAAATTCTTTTAGATAACGAAGATGTAACTTTTCTTCGGGCTTCTCAAAGAGATATCGCTTTTGTCTTTCAACTTTTCGCACTTTACCCTCATATGAATGTCAGAAACAATCTTGCATTCCCACTAAAAATGCAAAAATTTTCAAAAGATGAAATAAATACAAGAATAAATGAAGTTGCAAATTTATTACGTATAGATCACTTATTAAGTTCAAAAGTATCAGGATTAGCTGGTGGAGATAGGCAACGTGTTGCTTTGGGGAGAGCTATCGTTCGAAGACCAAAAGCATTTTTAATGGACGAGCCACTTGGAACTCTGGATGCTGAATTTCGTGAATTAATGTGTCTTGAATTGCGTAAGTTACATAATAATATTGATGCAACGACAGTTTATGTAACACATGATCAGCTTGAAGCAATGTCTATGGGTGACCGCATTGCTGTAATGCATAAAGGAAGGATTCTCCAACACGGCAAGCCTAAAGATATATATACGAAACCAAAAACTAAGTTTGTTGGATCTTTTATTGGATCGCCAGCAATGAATTTTATACCTGTGAATCATACTATACAAAAAAATCAAAATTCAGTAAAAATTGACAATGAAGAGTATGCTGTGCCTAAGTCTTTTCAAAATACCTCTTCTCAAAATAATGTTCTTGGTGTGCGTCCGGAAAAAATGTTTTTATCTGATAATAAAGGAATACCAGGAGAGGTGTATGGTTCGGAATATTTAGGAACGAGAAAAATTTTAACCATTCAATCGCGGTTTGGAACATATAAAATTAGAGTATCTAATGATGTTAACCTAAAGATAGGTGCCAATGTTAAAATAAGCTTTGATAGTGACTCAGCAATTATATTTGATGGTCAAACAGACGAAGCACTACACAGTGAATTTATAAATTAAAATGGCATCAGTGCATCTAGAAAATATAAATAAAAGTTTTGGAAGCATTAATGCACTTTCAAATCTTAATTTAGAAATTAAAGATGGAGAATTTTTTGTTTTGCTTGGACCAACTGGGGCTGGAAAAACTACTACTTTAAGGATAGTTTCAGGTTTGGAGATGCCAGATTCTGGAAATATATTTTTTAATGAAGAACTGGTTAATAACGTACAACCAGCATTTCGAAATACTTCATATGTTTTTCAACAATATTCTTTATACCCCCACTATTCAGTATACGATAATCTAGCTTTTCCACTACGTTCTCCTCTTCGAAAATCAGATAAAAAAACTATTGATGACAGAGTGCATGAGATAGCAAAATTATTAAAAATTGAAAACAAACTAAATAATAAAGCAACACAGCTATCTGGAGGAGAAATGCAGCGTGTATCATTAGGAAGGGCTTTAGTGAGAGATCCAAACATTTATCTAATGGATGAACCTCTTTCTTCTTTAGATGCTAAGCTAAGAGAAGAATTAAGGGTGGAATTAAAAAAAATCCAAACTGATCTATATGCTACAATCTTATATGTAACACATGATCAAATTGAAGCTACTACAATGGCAGATAGAATAGGGGTATTGAAAGAAGGGCTATTAACTCAAGTAGGCACCCCTCAGGAAATCTATGAGGAGCCAAATTCAATATACGTTGCCAACAGATTGGGGTCGCCAAAAATAAATATATTAGATAACAAACAAATCCATAATTCGCAAAATAGTTCTGCGAGTTATGTTGGCATTAGACCAGAAGATATTAAAATAGATCAAAATGGCTCATATAATGTGAAAATTGAAACTACTGAATTGTTAGGTGCGGAAACTCTTGTCTCTTTTAAATCCGATACTGTTAACGGCATTCTTTTAACTCAAGAAAATATAAATGTTGGTGAAGGCGATAATATTAAAATAGGCATTAATGAAACCAAAATATTATATTTTGATAATAATGAACAAAGAATGAGATAATGGATTCAGAAAAAATATTTAATGCTTTAAATCAAATAAAACTATCCATTGATCAACACAAAGACGAAATAGAAAAATTAGATCAAGAAATTGGTGACGGGGATCATATATTCAATATTCAACGAGGAATCAAAGAATCATTAGATTTAAAAGATGAATTAAGCGGACAAGCTCCAGATGAAGTGCTCAAAAAAATTGGCATAAAGATTATGACTACCGTGGGTGGTTCTTCTGGTGCGTTATTTGCTACCTTGCTGATGGGTATGTCCAAAAAATATAATGATGAATTATCAGACCAAAAAAATATCGCTGTAATGTTTACTGAAGGTGTTGAAGCAATGAAAAAAAGAGGTAAGTCTGATTTAGGAGAGAAAACAATGTTGGACGTTCTTATTCCCGTATCTAATGAGCTTCAAAAATCATCTGATCAAGAAGATATAAAACGCATTGCTGAAAAAATAAAAGCAGCTGCAAAAAAAGGAATGTTATCTACTAAAAATTTAATTGCAACCAAAGGAAGAGCTTCTTTTTTAGGAGAGCGCGCTAAAGGACATATTGATCCTGGTGCAAGATCTTCTCAATTAGCTATTGATGCTATTTGTAATACAATTATAAATACATAAAAAAATGAAAAAATTTGTAAATAATGTTGATGATATTTTAACAGAAAGTTTGACAGGCTTTGGTGATGCTCATAGCGATATATTAGAGGTAAAATTAAAACCAGATTTTGTTTCAAGAAAATTAAAACCTGCAAAACCAAAAGTAGCTCTAATATCTGGAGGAGGTTCTGGGCATGAGCCTCTGCATGGAGGTTTTGTTGGTTATGGAATGCTTGATGCAGCTTGTCCAGGTCAAGTATTTAGTGCGCCTACTCCTGATCAAATGGAAGCGGCAGCTAATCATGTTCACTCAGGAAAAGGTATTTTATTCATCGTAAAAAATTACTCGGGTGATATTATGAATTTTGAGATGGGTGCAGATATGCTTAACCTTGAACAACAAACAATTGTTGTAAATGATGATGTTGCTGTAGAAGATTCAACTTTTACAACGGGACGACGGGGAGTTGCTGGAACTATGATTGTAGAGAAAACTGTTGGCAGTTTAGCTGAAACAGGAGCTTCATTAGATGAATGTAAAAATTTTGGTGATCACGTTAATAAAATGACAGGTTCAATGGGAGTGGCGTTTACAAGTTGTACTGTACCTGCTGCTGGAAAACCAACATTTGATATTGGTAGAGATGAAATGGAGTTTGGCGTTGGTATACACGGGGAGCCTGGAAGAAAAAGAGAGAAAATTAAAACCGCAAATGAAATTGTAGCAGAACTTATGGATGCTATACTGGAAGATCTAAGCCCTAATAATAACCAAGAAGTTTTATTACATGTCAATGGTTTTGGAGGGACGCCTTTAATGGAGCTTTACTTATTATTTGAAGCAGCTAAAAAAATACTTGATCAAAAAAACATCACTGTCTCTAGATCTTTAGTTGGCAATTATACAACTTCACTTGATATGGCTGGCGGATCTATTACTGTTACAAAGCTTGATGAAAAAATAATTGAACATTGGGATAGTCCTGTTCACACCGCCGCCCTGCGTTGGAAAATGTAAATTACATTAATTTACAAAAATTATTATAAAGTATCGTTGCGTAGGTATTCATATCTTTCATATTGGCTTTTGCAATTTTTTCAAATTTTTCAAGCGCTCCCGGACCCAGGCTTTCTTCTAGTGCGTTTTTATACGCAGGGATGCATCCCCAATCACTGACAGTATTGCTTTTTATTTCAATATGTAATTGTATTCCATAGGCGTGATTTTTGTACTTAAAAATTTGGTACTTGGTTGTCGGAGATGAAGCCAACAAAGTGATATTTTCATTATCTTCTAGTGAAACTACTTCATAGGAATGCCATTGCAATGCCTTGATCACCTTGGGATACGAAGAAAATAACTGATCCTCATTTCTTTTTTCATTCATATCAACATTAAGAATACCAATTTCAGGTGGAGAGGATTTAACAACCTCTCCTCCAACAACTTCGCCCAAAAATTGACACCCCAGACAAAATCCTAAAAAAGGCTTCTCCAAATCAATGACAAATTCTTTTATCCTTTCTTTCTCTTCAACAATCCAAGGATATTCTTCAATCATATGAGTATCCATCGGACCGCCCATACAAAACATCCCATCAAATTGATTGATGTTTTCAGGAATTTTTTCCCCAACGTCAAGTTCCACTGTCGTTAAATCAAAACCATCAGCGACCATCAAATCCTTGATGTACCCTGGAGTTTCACTTTCAATATGTTGAAGAATAAGTATTTTCATTTTTTAGCGCTTTCCTTATCAAGTAACCGTTTTTTGAGTGAAAGTCCACCCCGGCTAGAAAATCCTCCCAAGCTTCCATCCGTTCTTATTACGCGGTGACAGGGGACGATTAATATGTGTTTGTTTTGACCACAAACGTTTCCTACATAACGAGGAGATGTTTTAACCGCCTTTGCAATTTCACCATAACTTTTCGTTTCACCATAAGGTATTTTTATTAATTCTTTCCAAATTTTTATTTGAAGACTACTGCCTTCCATTAAAATATTAGAATTTATCTTTTTTGTCTTCTTAGAAAAATAATTATTCAGATTTTTCTTTAACTTGTTAAGTGAAATTGATTTACCCCTATTATTAGACTTGGTAAAGGACACTGATAGAATTTTATTATTTTTTTCACTGGCGGAAATCCAGCCAAACTTGGATTTAAAGGAAATGGTGTTTTTCACATTTTCATCCTATCAGGAATCATGGATAAAGTTGATAATAAAAAGTACTGTATGGATTGTTGTATGAAATCAATATAAGCTTGGAATTATATAAATGACTGAGTTAGATAAAAAACCTACGTTTTTGGAAAATGTTGAAATGATGGTTAATGACACCATTGATCGTATTAAAATTGATCCTAATATTTCAAAAATTCTAAAAACATGCCGTTCTGTAATACAGCTTAAATTTCCAGTAAAAATAAAAGGGGAAATTAATATATTCCATGGATGGAGGGCTGTTCATTCAAATCACAGACTGCCCGTTAAAGGCGGCTTGCGGTATTCAACGGATGTCAATCAGGGGGAGATTGAAGCTCTGGCGTCCTTGATGACTTTCAAGTGCGCTCTTGTTGATGTTCCATTTGGCGGCGCCAAGGGAGGTTTGCTGATCGATCCCAAAAAATATGATGAAGAATCCCTTGAAAGAATTACGAAAAAATTCGCAAGAGAATTAATACGGAGGGGCTATTTAAGTCCTGCAAGAGACGTGCCAGCCCCTGACGTGGGGACATCGCAAAGAGAAATGGGATGGATTCTTGATGCTTATAAAAGTTCACGTCCGGATGACATCAACCACGTGGCATGCGTGACAGGAAAATCAGTTAATCACGGAGGAATAAAAGGAAGGTTGGAAGCCACAGGAAGAGGCGTGTGTGAGGCATTAAAAGAATTTTTTCGCCATCCGGATGAAGTAAGTAAGGCTAACATTGGTAACCCTAACTTAAATGATCAAAGGATCATAATACAAGGATTTGGCAATGTGGGGCTTCATTCCGCTAAATCATTATTCGCAACTGGCGCCAAGATCATCGGCATTGCTGAAAAAGATGGCGCCATATTTAACAAAGAAGGAATTAACATAATTGAATTAGAAGAATACAAGCAAGGCAAGAAAACAATATTAGGTTTTCCCAACACTAAAACAATTGACGTTTCAAGTGATCTGCTGACTTATGATTGTGATATTCTTATCCCTGCCGCTTTAGAGAACGTCATAACCCTGAAGAATGTTGATAACATAAAAGCAAAAATAATTTGTGAAGCCGCGAACGGGCCTGTGAGTTACAGGGCTGATAAAAAATTAAAGAGTAGAGGCACAATAATCATACCTGACATTTATGCTAATGCCGGAGGCGTCACTGTTTCTTACTTTGAGTGGATTAGAAACATCAGCCACATTCGAATGGGACGTTTACACAAACGCTATGAAGAGGACAGAGGGGAGGTAATTCTTAAAGCCTTAGAACAAATTTCTCCAAACAAACTTTCCCAAGATTTAACAAATCAATTAGTCCACGGTGCCAATGAAGAAGACATCATTGCCTCTGGTCTGGAAGATACGATGAGAGTTTCTTTTCAAGAAATATTGGAAATGAAATCTGCTTATAATCTTGATGATTACAGAATGGCAGCTTACGCTATCGCGTTGAAAAAAATAGAAAAATCATATTTAGAACTTGGTATATAAATTATGTTTCCTGAAAACTATTGGTTGTATTTACAAATTCTTTTCTTTCTGTTCATCACCCCTGGCTCGCCAAGAGTGGTGATGTGTTCATACACCATGTCCTATGGCTTGAAAAAATCTGTATGGACAGCTTTAGGTGACATTTCTGCCAACTCCTTACAGTTGGTCTTTGTCGTCATTGGATTTGGATTATTTGTAAAAGATAACCCTATTATCCTTACAACACTCAAGTGGATTGGCGTTGCCTATCTTTTATATCTAGCCTATGACTTATATAAATCAAAAGCTAAAGAAATTAATACTTCGGATACGCACGAAAAAAGCATTTTATCCTTTTTTAAAGATGGTTTTTTAGTAGCCGGACTTAGTCCAAAAGCCTGGGTGTTTTTTGGTGTGATTTTCATTCAATTTTTAAATTATAATTTAAGTTCAATTAACTTTGCCGTGCAACTTGTTATTCTATGGCTGTCCTACATCTTATTGGATTTCATCACTCTTATTATGTACGGCATTACTGCGGATAGAATTTCTGTCTGGTTAAAAAGCAACCCTAAAACAATCAATATGATATCGGCAATTGCCCTGGTGATTATTGCCCTGTTTGTGGCCTTATTCCAAAAAACATAACATATTATTACCTATCAACATTTCTCATAGTTTGCGGTAAGGTAATTAGTAAATGTCAAAAGAAAACTCATCTTTAAAAAAAATATTTGACTCAGCTCTGCAGAATCATAAAATAAACAATTTTCAAAACGCAGAGAAACTTTATAAAAAAATTTAAAAAAATTAATAAGAATTCTCATTTTTGTTTATTTTCCCCTCAACATTCCTCTTAGTTGATGGTAGGTAAGATATTGATGGCACCCTCTTTAGGATATTTGACACTTTGGCTTTCATTGTGCTTTGCAATTTTACAATTTATTACCTCTTTTAAAAAAGATGCTAGCTCTATTCCGCAATTTCATAAAATTGCAGCCATCGGTTTGCTTCTCAGTACATTCTTTTCTTTTTTCTCTCTTATGTACAGTCATATTGTTTCAGACTTTAGTGTATTAAATGTTTTTCAAAATTCACACTCAACAAAACCTTTGCTTTATAGAATTTCAGGTGTTTGGGGAAATCATGAGGGGTCCATGTTGTTATGGATCCTTGTTCTCTCCGCCATCAATTACTGGA
>Ga0208524_1000089_pt1 | contig 46661 bp, 33 predicted proteins | sample ETNtaG_28_FD_185779 | JGI IMG/M metagenome (GOLD analysis project Ga0208524, IMG submission 185779) | Marine microbial and viral communities from oxygen minimum zone, Eastern Pacific Ocean - ETNP201406SV61 (SPAdes) (version 2) | ecosystem: Environmental > Aquatic > Marine > Oceanic ... | reverse complement strand
ATATTCTTGCACTGGAACAGGGAGCATCTATGTCCGGGTCAGGATTCCCCATATATCTAGGCCAGGGAGCACGGCTGGAAAGAGCCCTTATCAATTTCATGCTGGATCATCATGTGACCAAACATAGCTACACAGAAATCTTTCCTCCTTTTTTGGTTAGAGAACATGCTCTAGTTACTACCGGGCAACTCCCTAAATTTATGGAAGATATGTATAGGCTAAGAGATGATGATCTTTTCCTCATTCCTACTGCTGAAGTACCTGTTACTAATCTCCATTCAGGAGAGATAATGAATGAAAATGATCTCCCTTTATGTTATGCAGCTTATACGGGATGTTTCCGGAGGGAAGCAGGCTCGTACGGGAAAGATACTAGAGGATTATTACGGCTGCATCAATTTAACAAGGTGGAATTAGTAAAATTTGTTAAACCGGAATCATCTTATGAAGAACATGAAAGTTTGACTTGTCAGGCAGAGGAAATTCTCCAACTGTTGGAGCTACCTTACCGCGTTTTAAACCTATGTACAGGTGACTTGGGATTTTCAGCGGCAAAATGCTACGATTTAGAAGTGTGGGCCCCTGGGGAAAAACAATGGCTGGAAGTTTCTTCATGTAGTAATTTTGAGGCTTTCCAAGCTCGTCGGGGAAATATTCGTTATCGCCGTTCTGCAGACCAAAAAGTAGATTATGTACATACGCTGAACGGGTCTGGTTTGGCCACTCCTAGACTCATGGTGGCATTGTTGGAAAATCATCAGAGAGAGGATGGTTCTATATCCATACCTGAACCCCTTCAGCCTTATTTTGGGAGTGCTACCCTTCAAATATGATATATCTGAATGCGGAAATATCAATACCTAACACACAGGAGTTTAGCTGGTATCCTGTGTTAGATTTTAATTATTGCACACACTGATTTTGTTTAGTTTTTCTTTTAAAAAATATTAATGGCTGGTTGGACTGAAATTCAGACAATTGATAAAGTGCGATACTGGAAGGAGTTGAGAAAAAAAATCGTTTTTACCAATGGCTGTTTTGATATCCTTCATGCTGGTCATGTCCATCTTTTGACGGAAGCAAAAAGCTTGGGTGACAGGCTCCTCATTGGATTGAACTCAGATCAGTCAATCCAAAATCTAAAAGGATTGGACCGCCCCTTAAATCCGGTAGAGGCAAGAGCTTCAGTACTTGAAAGTCTTTCCATTGTGGATGGAGTCACTATTTTTCAGGAAGATACACCTCGCAATCTTATTAAAAAAATAATTCCCCATGTATTGGTTAAAGGCGGTGATTATTCTATTGAAAATGTTGTGGGAGCGGATACGGTCAGAGAAGCTGGGGGAGAAGTTGCCCTTATTCCTCTTCTCAAGGGATATTCCACATCAGATCTTATTACCCGTATTAAGAAAAATTGAAATTTCTTGACACACCTTCCAATCTCCACTAACTTTCGCCCCATTTATTAATTATAAATCCTTTTGATACAACAAGTTACACGAATATTACCACTAGTTATTATACTTGCATTATGTTTGGGAAGAGATTCGTCCACTGTCTCAACCCATGATAAAAGCACAAATACTGACAGTTTAATAATACCTGTTCAGGAAACAAATGGTAACGGGTTTCTGGAAACAGAAAACAGGTTGCCACAGCTATTGCGGGATGTTAAAGTTTTGTTAACTGATGCGCTCATAGCGGATGTTTGGGAAGATACATTGGAAGTTATCTATACCCTAGATCGAATCTTTGATTTATTGACAGAAGCCGATCAATTAGGTGAAATGAATGAAGCGGACAGAGAAGAGTTCAAACGGTTCGAAGATTCAATGGTTAAAATATACGGTCATAGATTTCTTTCCCTTAGTAAAGCAGATGTTACCCATACCGCCGAACAATTCCGAAAAGACGTTACAGAATTTACTGAACCTCTAGAAGTGGAGATGGGGGAAACACAGTTTGTTGTTCTTGATGATAGAGATGGTCATATCCCTTTGGTGAAAAACAAAAAGGTGGATCAGTTTATTAATTATTTTCAAACAAGAGGACGGAAACAATTTGAGATCTGGCTGAAAAGGAAAAAGAAATATGGCCCCATGATTCTATCCATATTGAAAGAGAATGAACTTCCAGAGGAGTTATTGTATCTGGCGATGATAGAATCGGGATTCAACCCAAAGGCTTATTCTCATGCAAAAGCTGCAGGTATGTGGCAATTTATTTCTTCAACAGGGAAAATTTATGATTTAAATTGGTCTTGGTATATTGATGAGAGGAGGGACCCCGAAAAAGCTACAATAGCTGCATGTCATTACTTAAAAGATCTTTATAAAGAGTTTGATCATTGGTATTTGGCTTTAGCCGCTTACAATGCAGGCTCAGGTAGGATTCATCGAGCACAACGTCTTCATAGAACATCTGACTTTTGGCAGTTACATTCATTGCCACGAGAAACTCGAAATTATATTCCATATTACCTAGCTGCTGCTATTATAGCTTCTAATCCTAAAGGGTTTGGATTTGATGAAAAAAAAATAAAAGGAGAACCATGGAGATATGATACTGTTTCATTGGAAAAAAGTGCAGATTTATCAGTGTTAGCTATGGCAGCAGGAATAAAACTGAAGACTATTAAAGATTTTAATCCAGAACTGAGGCAAAGTGCTACACCCGCAGATGGTGCTTATACTATTAAATTACCTTTAGGTACAAAAAGTCGATTTTTAAATGAATTTAATGCGCTTCCTGAAGATCAAAGATTTTCACCTCAGTACATTTTTCATAGAGTTAAAAAAGGTGAAAGCCTGTGGACTATATCAAGAAAATACGGTATATCTATTCATGACATCGCTTCCATAAATAAAATAAAAAATAGACACAGCATCAGACAAGGGAAAAAATTAACTATTCCTACCCGTGGTGTACTTACAAAACAAAATTCAGCAGTAACTGGTTTAGTATCTACTCATTCAAAACATATATATACTGTTAAAAAAAATGACACATTGGGCCATATTGCTGAAGACTATAAAACAAGAGCTAGTAAAATTCGCAAGTGGAATAATCTTGAATATGGAACACATATTTTCCCGGGGCAAAAATTGACCATCTGGACGAAAAAAGGTTGAACAAGCCAACTCAAACTAATCGCTGGGTTTGGATAAGTCTTGCAGCTATTTTTGGATTATTTTTCCTTAGTCGTATTCCCTACCTTACTTCTTCCAGTGCTAGATTAGTTTCAGGAGATAAGGTTGGAATCGTCAAGCTGGAAGGTCCGATTTTCGATGTAGAGGAGTTGTTAAAGGATATAGATTTTTTTGCAGAGCGCTCTGATGTAAAAGCCATTGTCCTTCGGGTGAACAGTCCCGGAGGAGCGGTTGCTCCTTCTCAGGAAGTGTATGAAAAACTAAAATCAATTTCTCTGGAGAAACCGGTAGTTACATCAGTGGGTTCTTTGGCAGCCTCTGGGGGATTTTATGCTGCTGTGGGTTCAAATAAAATCGTTGCGAACCGCGGCTCTATCTTAGGGAGCATAGGTGTCATTGTTGAATATCCGGTTGCAGTTGAGTTGTTGAAAAAAATTGGGTTACGGTTTGAGACTGTTACCTCTGGTACCGCTAAAGATATTGGTAGCCCAACTCGAGAAGTAACGAGACAGGACCGTGAAGCACTGGAGTCTGTGGTAAACAATTTGCACAATCAATTTGTTGACGCGGTGTCTTTGGGTCGCTCTTTGGATAGAGATTTTGTATTATCTTTAGCAGATGGAAGAGTTTTTACTGGTGAACAATCATACGAATTAGGATTGGTTGACACGTTGGGAACATTAGATGATGCGGTATCACTGGCTGGACATTTAGCTAGTCTGGAAGTAATTCCGGAACGAATTTATCCGGAGAAAAAACGATATCGCCTTTTAGATTATTTTTTTAATGAAATGGAAGAACGGGTATATGGATATATCCATACATTACCTCTTTTCCTTTGGAAACTGGAGAATTAACATGACAAAACAGGAAATTGTAGATCAGGTTTCTGAATCTACTGGATTGACCAAAGTTGAAACTGCGGCGGTGATGAATGGTGTGATGGAAACCATTATTGGTTCACTCATGGAAAATCGAAAAGTTGAGCTGAGAGGGTTTGGTACCTTCGGAGTAAAACATCGAATGCCAAAAAAAGCCCGGAATCCAAGTACGGGGGATTCAGTCTTTTTACCGGAACGGCATGTACCTACATTCAAGCCATCTAAACTAATGCGTAGCAGAGTTAATTCTGCTATCTTAAAATAATTTTATTCGTAACTTAATAGGAGATTAAATGCCCTGCGGAAAAAAACGCAAGAAAAGAAAAATTAGTACTCATAAGCGAAAAAAACGGCTTCGTGCAAATCGACATAAGAAGAAAAAAGTATAATTCCTCATAGTTCCGGTTTAGAACTGGAAATAGTTGATTTTAGGAAAAAAGTCTCACAGAATTTATGCGAGCATTAGATCCACCAACTATTATTTCAAAAGATAAGGCTGTCTCGGTAAGTAAGCTTACCAAACAGATTAAATCTGTTATTGAAGGAAAGTTTACTAACCTTTGGGTTTCCGGTGAGTTGTCCAATGTAGTGCATCATCGTTCCGGTCACCTGTATTTTACTCTGAAGGATGAATCAGCAGAAATCCGTTCAGTTATGTTCCGTGGATTTAGTCAGTATCTTCCCTTTACACCTGAAGATGGGATGAGTGTACTTGCCTTTGGTTCATTGTCTGTCTATGAGCCCAGAGGACAGTATCAACTGGTGGTCAGGCAGATTGAAGCGGCGGGAATCGGTTCGTTATTTCTGGCTTTGGAAGCACTAAAACGGAAGCTCTCCGGAGAGGGTCTATTTGATGAGAGCTTGAAAAAACCAATTCCGCCCTTTCCCAAAACAGTAGGTGTTATTACTTCTTCCACAGGAGCGGCAGTTCGAGATATATTAAATATACTTGAGAGACGGGCACCTCATATCTCTGTCTGCCTGAGGCCTTCTTTAGTTCAGGGCAATGAAGCGGCAGATGATTTAATATCTGCACTAAAGCAGATGGAAAATGAAAGTGATGCAGAAATTATTATTATTGGGAGAGGCGGTGGATCCCTAGAGGATCTCTGGGCGTTTAATGAGGAAAAATTAGCCCGAGCCATTTGGGAATGTAAGATACCGGTAATTTCGGCAGTGGGGCACGAAACAGATTTCACTATTTCGGATTTTGTGGCGGACCTAAGGGCACCGACACCCTCTGCCGCAGCAGAACTAGCAGCTGTATCTCTCATGGATATAGTAGGAACTTTAAGTAATTATGGAGATAAATTAACCCATAAGATGGAAACCGTCTTGAATAATGCTTGGCAGAAATTGGACCACTTAATTGATAGAACCGGAGTTCAGGAACCATCTAAAAAAATAGATCGATACATGGACCAATTAAAGGAGTATGCTGCAAAGCTTAAGCAAGGCATAGATTTTAAAATGACATTGAATCAGACTCACGCAACGGCCATGCGTGAAACTCTGATTGCATTGTCTCCTAGAGGAGTCTTAAAACGGGGATATTCCCTAGCTTACACATACCCAGATAGATTCCTTATACGTAGAGCAAAAGATGTAAAGGTGGGGGACTCATTTGTTTTAGAGACAGGAGACGGACAATTCGAAGCGGAAAAAATAATAGGTACATTAAAGAAATAGTTATTATTGGACTAAAGGAATAATTATGTCAGAGAAAAAAACCGATCCTAAATCAATCGAGGAGATTTTTGGACGATTGGAGAGCATTATTTCCAATCTGGAATCGGGGGACATTCCCCTAGATAAAAGTTTGACCCTGTTCGAAGAAGGGATGACCCTTGCAGAATCCTGCCGAGCTCAGTTGAATGCTGCTGAGCAAAAGGTTCAGGAATTGATGAAGGATAAGGGTGGGTTCCTTGAAAAAGAGGATGGTCGTGAATAAGCCACGAACATTCGGTATCTGGGGGAACTCCCAAAAAACTGACTTCTGGGAGTTCCTGCCTCAAATAATGAAATGGGCTGAATCTTTCTCTCTGGATGTATTCCTCACTACACACATTGTAGAACGTCTTGAAGATAAACGCCGGTATATCTACCACATTATTGAAACAGCTGAAGATTTCCATAAATTAGATTTTATCCTTGCACTAGGTGGAGACGGAACTATCCTTTCACTTGCGCGTGCTGTAGCTCAACGTAATACACCTATTCTCGGCGTTCATTTAGGTAAACTTGGATTTCTTTCTGAAGTGACCACAGATAAGATGTTCACGAGATTGAATCAGGTGATTTCAGGAAAATATCAGATTCAAAAACGAATGATATTAAAGGGTTTGGTGAAACTTCAAGGAGAGGATAAGATATTTTATGCACTGAATGACCTTGTCGTAGATCGGGGTGCTTCTTCCCGTTTATTATCTTATCTGTTAAAATCCAATGATCATATGGTGGCAAAATATCAGGCAGATGGTCTCATCGTTTCCACTCCTACTGGTTCAACTGCCTATTCGCTTTCAGCAGGGGGGCCAGTTGTAGATCCTACAGTTTCTTCAATTATAGTATCACCGATTTGTCCTCATTCCCTTACATTTCGACCTATTGTGCTCTCTGGGGACAGCAGGTTATCAATAGAGTTTTCCGATAAAGAAGATCAAGCTTCACTGGCGGTGGATGGTCAGATCACAGAACTCTTGGATTGCAATTCTAAAATTATTGTGGAAAAGGGAGAATACTACATTCAATTAATAACATTTGCAGACTCTAGTTATTTCAAGACATTGAGGGTGAAGATGGGTTGGGGTAAACGGGGTGAAAGTTAGAGTACGTTCACTTGGACTGGGATTGAAAGAAAAAAATGATGTAAATTCAATCGCAAATGCATGTTAAAAGGAATGAAGTCTTTTAATCTAATATTACCTTTACTTATCTTTTGGTCTGGAATTACTCTGACAAATTCCTCAAATTTTTGCGGTTCAAAAGTCTGCTGCTGTGTTCAGGGGGAAGACCAATCTTGCTGCAAAATGGAAACCATCCCCTGTACATGTTTCCATCCCATCAATAATACACAGCCGTTGGATGTCCCGATACAATCCAATAATAATATCATACCTAAACAACATCTTTACTGGGTTGGTATAACAGATATCACTTTCGAGTCAAATGTATTTACTTCCGCTACAGTGGGAGCTCCAGATCCCCCTGGGTATTACCTCCTTAATTCTATTACACTGCCCCTTTTGAACTAGAACGGCTGGTAACAGCTTTTATCCTCACTGAGGTGGGGGTTACTGCAGGCCAAATATTTGAGTCTGTAATTTCCAAAATTGCACATCATAAGGAGTAGTACTATGAAAACTTTTTTATCCATCAGTATATCTGTATTGTTTGTTGGCTGTAGTGTTCCAAGTTCCGTATCTGGAAATGAGAATCTGTCAGCGGTGAAGATCGACCTGCCTACGATTCAGTGCGGAATGTGTCAGCAGATCATTCAGGAAAAACTTGAAACCCTGGACGGCGTTCAGATGGCTTATGTAAACCTGAATGAGGCCAAGGTTTTGATCAAATACAACCGGACTAAACTGGACGTAAGCGATTTGGAACAAACCATCTCCAAAACAGGATACCAAGCCAGTGATGTTCCTGCGGACGAGAATGCCTACAGCAAACTGCCCACCTGCTGTAAACTTCCTAAGGACCAGTGAAAATCATAATCCAGGCCTGCCCTTGCCGGTGCTGGTTCATATGGTTAGGCTTGGCATTTTTTACCATGGGCTCTTTATCGGCTCAATTAGTGATTACTGGTACGGTGCAGGACAGTCAATCCAATGATCCATTACATTATGCTTCCGTATCAATGGTGGATGCTGAAGCGGATACCATTACCACCGGAGGCCTGACCAATGAAATAGGGCGTTTTCGAATAACGGGGGTCCTGCCAGGGGTTTACTTTCTGGAGATAGAATTCATTGGATACCAGACAGTCCGTAGTACTGTTTTTGCCACTGATACCATGAGACAGTCCCTAAAAAATATGGGTGAATATTTTCTAGAACCGGACATACTGGAATTAGATGCTGTGGATGTTTCGGTTTCTGCGCCATCCATAATAAGCGCTGCAACTAAAACCATATACGATTCTGATCAGCTGTACTCAGCTACCGGGGGAACCTGCTGTGATGTCATGAAAAGCATTCCATCCATCGATGTAAATGCAGATGGGCAGGTGTCTTTGCGAGGGTCACCGGAAGTAGCCATTTTGCTGAACGGCAAGCGGGCAGGAATCTTAGGTGGGGAACGCCACACAAATATCATGGCAGTCCCCGTCCCAGCGGTGATGGTAGACAGGGTGGAGGTGATCACCAGTCCATCCGCCAGTCAGGATGCAGATGGAATGGTGGGAATTATCAATATCGTAGTGAAAGAAAACAAGGCTTCCGGATTTAATGGCCACGTAAATGTCAATGCAGGTACCACCAATAAATATAATACCGGTGCCTATTTCAATTTTCGTAAAGGTACCATTAATCATTTCTGGAATATCAGCACGGAAGATCTGAGCCAGTCCGGATCTGGCTACCGCCGAAGTACGCTGATATTTCCCGGGGTATCGCCCGATATTCCTAGCCTTCGCATGATGGAAACAAAAAGCCGTAACAGAATTTCGTATCTCAGCGGTGGTACACGATACAAATTTTCGAAAAATGCTTTTTTCAAGGGTGAAATAAAGCTGGTGCCGTTCCAGCGGGACCAGGATGAATCCATTGATTTGGATGACCAACATCTCTTATTGTCCAAGCGGGAAGATGGCTCCCTGCAGCTTCTGGACATGGGGTTTATATCGGAACAGGAAAAGCAATACCGATTGTCCGGAGATATTACTCTGGAAAACCAGCATTGGAACGACCGCCAAAACGGGAGAGAAGATGGAACGGTCATGGATATATCAATGAAAGGGAAAACGGACATAAACCGGTATATTCTGAACTTGGATTATGAATTTTTTCTGACCCCGAGCATCAAACTGGAAGCTGGTGTGAAGGATCGATACTTGTACCAGGACCAGCCCCGTTCCGTTTTTGTCGGTAATAAAGAATACGCCACTGATTTTGCTTATAGTGAGCGTATTCGGGCTGCATACCTTAATATGGGATATACAACATTTATGGAAGATATGATTTTTTCCGGCGGAATCAGGCTGGAGGACGCCAAAACAGGAGGCAATACGGACTTGGATTCATTACTGTTTAACCTAGGCGGATTCTCGTCGGACCTCATTTCCAACCGGAAAGATTACCGGACCCATTACTTGCAATGGTATCCGTCATTTCTGGCTCGCTATATTCCCAACAGGTTTTCCACCATCCAGGCAGGTTATTCTGCTAGGGTGAATCGGCCCACCGCTAATTTTGTAGACCTCTTTCCCCGAAACCTGTTTGAACCATCCGTACTAAACACAGGCAATCCGAGTCTGGAACCAGAATTCATCCACGCACTGGAGCTGAAGCTCAGCCAGGTGCTTCCGAGCTGGAGGTGGGAGGTGGCTGTTTTTGGTCAGCGCATCGAAAATGTGGTCCGGGAGGATGAAGATCTGATTGATAGCACCAGCGTTATCACCTGGAAAAATGCTGGTAACGGCTCAAACTTGGGTCTGGAAGGGCGGGTTAAATTCAAGCCCCTTCCATTCTGGGAGATGACCCTTACTGGGCTCTATTTCCGCACCGAAACGAAACAAACTGCCGAAGTAGATTTAGCAGGGAGATTATCTGGATTTCAGGGAAAAATTACCCAGGTCTTCACCTTTAACAGTGGTGGAAAACTGGAACTTGATAGCCGCCTGTACAGTCCAGAGACCATCCCCACAGGAACAGTGCACCCTGATGGTTTGGCAAACCTTAATGTGTCCTATCGCCGCAGCCTTTGGGATGACCGTTTGGAACTTTCATTGAAGCTTCTGGATGTCTTCGACAATGAGGCAAGAAAAAGTGAAACATCAGAAATAGAATTGAGTGGAGTTTCTCGGAATTTGGAGACTTACACTAAGCCAGACGGGAGAACGCTGTTTCTTAACATTCGTTATAAGTTCGGGTCAGGGGGAAAGGATAAGAAAGTAAGAGAGTACTTGGATACAGAAAAATATCGGTACTAATAAAGAAATTCATCGGAGGTACGAAATATGCTGAACCTGTTTCGAAAATGGTTTTTTAAAAATAACACTCCTCCTTTTTTATTTATACCCGTCCCATTATTTTGTGATATTTAGCTCCAATATTCAAAAATATAATTCTGGTTTGTAGAATAAATAAGTAAGAATAAAATTTGACAAGTATATATCTTTGCCAACTGACCAATTCACATCATAATTTCCGTCCAGATTATGAAAAATATATTAGCCATAGTGGGCCCAACTGCAGTTGGTAAAACATCCATTGCTGTAGCTATTGCCAAAGAATTGAATGGGGAGATCATCGGATTGGATTCCCGCCAAGTTTATAAAGGAATGTCAATCGGAACTGCACAGCCCACAGAAGAAGAGATGGGTGGTATTTGTCATCATTTAATGGGCTTCCTGGAACCCTCAGACCCGATATCTGCTGGGGAATATGCAAAATTGGTGAAAACAAAAGTTAAAGAAATTCAATCTCATGAAAAATATCCCATTATTTGTGGTGGTGCAGGATTGTATTACCGTGCATTAACCAAAGGCATCTTTGAAGGAAGTATTTCCGATTTATCTACAAGAGAGAGATTGGAAAAAAAATATAATAAAAACCCTGAAGCCTTACTTCATAAGTTAATATCCATAGATTCTAAATATGGAGAGATTGTCCACATCAATAATAAAAAACGGCTGGTAAGGGCTTTGGAAATTTATGAAATAACAGGAAAAACACCTTCTGAACATTATAAACTTCAAGAGAACAATCTCGGAAAAACTCTAAGATTATGTACGGATTTGCTGATTATGGACAGGGGAATCCTGAATGAAAAAATTGAAAAACGCACAGAAGAGATGCTGGCCTCCGGTTGGATTGATGAGGTGAAACTTTTAGTTCATAAACAGGCTGAATCCGGAAAGCTATATATTGCATTGGATTCTATCGGCTACAGGGAGATTCAGGCTTTTTTAAATGGTAAAATGTCATTCGATAAAATGAAAGAAGAAATCATCATTAAAACCAGGCAGTATTCCCGGAGGCAAATTCAATGGTTTCGAAAAGAAAAAGTGGACATAACGATTGATATTTCACAATTGGACAGGGATCAAATCACCCAAAATATTTTAAATTCGTTGCATGAGTCTGAAGATATTTCCCACTGAAATAATAATTTTGTCAGTATTTCAATTTCGAATTGTTTTTCATGTACCATCCTTAATTGAAATTAGGTAGATTCCCTTTGATGAAAACCCTTTAAACCGGTCCAGTGAGACGGTAAGGGCAGAAGATTAACCTCCGTATAGAGGGATCCATTGCGATCATTCTGCCCGGAGGTTTTTTTATACTTATGATGAACATTAAATCAAAAACCAAACTCTTAGGTAATTCGGATATTCGCCGAACGATAAATCGATTGACCCATGAAATTATTGAGAAAAATGGCAACCCTGAAAATCTTGTCCTAATTGGAATATTATCACGAGGGGAACCTCTAGCTCAGCGTATCAAAAAGAACATCGAGGAGCTGACTAAAAAAAATGTAGAATTGGGAACAGTGAATATTTCCTTTCACAGGGATGATTTTATGGAAAGACTTGTGGTCCCTCAAGTGAAAGGGACAGATATATCTTGCAGTCTGGATAAAAAGACGGTGGTTCTTGTAGATGATGTGCTCTATACCGGACGCACCATTAGAGCCGCCATTGATGAAATACTTTCTTTTGGAAGACCGGCAAAGATTCAATTGGCTGTTTTAGTTGATCGTGGTCATCGTGAAATGCCTATAAAAGCGGATTTTGTCGGAAAAAATATTCCCACGAATGAAGGGGAACATGTAAATGTATTTTTAGAGGAAATTGATGGTACAGAGTTAGTAGAACTTCGTCAGTATGAGAAAGGAATGGATAATGCTGACTAACCGTCACTTTCTGGGTTTAAAGGATTATCCTGGTGAAGATATACAATCCATCATTGATACAGCATTTCAATTCAGGGAAGTATTAGATCGACCTATTAAAAGGGTCCCATCTCTTCAGGGACAGACTATAGTTAATCTCTTTTTTGAAAATTCAACCCGAACGCGGATCAGTTTTGAGCTGGCCCAAAAACGTTTAAGTGCAGATACGGTTAATTTCTCAGGTACAGGTAGTAGCTTGAAAAAAGGAGAATCCTTTAAAGATACTGTCCAAAATCTTGAAGCTATGAAAATAGATGCAGTGGTCATGCGCCATCCTGTTCCCGGGTCACCAAATCAGTTAACTCGGTTTGTTGATGCGGTTGTGATTAATGCAGGTGATGGAACCCACGAACATCCCACCCAGGGCATTCTGGATATGATGAGCCTTCATGAGGCTTTCGGAGCATTGGAGGGACTAAAGGTCGGTATCATTGGAGATATTGCCCACAGCCGTGTCGCCCGCAGTGATATTTTTGGTTTGGCTACAATGGGTGCCAAGGTTACACTTTGCGGACCGCCGACATTGTTACCCTTGAATGTTGAAGTGTTACCGGCAGCAGTTTCGTATTCAATAGATGAGGTAATTGACTGGGCGGACGCCATTATTGTTCTGCGATTACAACTGGAACGGATGGGTCAAAGACTCATTCCGTCAGTGAGGGAGTATCGATCATTGTTTGGAATCACGTCCGAACGGATGAAAAATCACAGTAAACAACTTGTCATCATGCATCCCGGTCCAATGAACAGGGGAATTGAAATAGACAGTGATATCGCAGATGGAAAACAGGCAATTATTTTAAATCAGGTATTAAATGGAGTGGCATCGAGAATGGCCATTCTCTATTTGCTTTTAGGACAAAAAATATCGGAGGAATCTGAAAAGAGCGTGTCTGAATGAAAATAGATCTTAAAAAACAACCAAAATCTCTTTTGTTAAAAAATGGGACTATCGTTGATCCCAATTCTAAGAAATCGTTTTCAGGACACGTTTGGATTAAGAATGGGAAAATTGAAGCCATAGATCAATCCGATTTCCCGAAAGACATTCCTACAATTGATTGTTCAGGAAAGGTCATTACTCATGGTTTCTGTGATCTTCATGCTCATTTTCGTGAACCGGGACGAGAGGATAAAGAAACTTTGGAAACAGGGTCTAACGCTGCATTAGCTGGTGGGTTTACCCGTGTATGTGTCATGCCAAATACAGATCCCCCATTGGACACACCGGAGTCCATTCGTTTTGTTATAGAAAAATCAGAAAAACTTCCTATTTATATTCATCCTATTGGAGCCATAACTAAGCATCAGGGTGGAAAAGAAATAACTGAGATGGGGGGGATGGTGGAAGCAGGTGCAGTAGCGTTCAGTGATGATGGTCTTCCGGTTACAGACGGTCAGGTATTTCGGTTAGCTTGTGAATATGCTAAAATGTTTGGTGTGCCGGTAATCAATCATGCAGAAGATCCATGTATTCGTAAAAATGGTGTGATGCATGAAGGTGCTGTTTCAGCAGAGATTGGTTTGACGGGCAATCCAGATGTTGCTGAATCATCTATGGTAAACAGGGATTTAGAATTAAGTGTTTTGACTGGAACTCATTTACATGTTCCTCATGTGTCTGCTGAAATGAGTGTTAAACACCTAAGGAAAACACTAGAGTTTTCAAAATCAATCTCATCTGAAGTGACACCACACCATTTATATTTTAATCACGAATCTCTGCATTCATTTGATACATCATATAAGGTTGCGCCACCTATTCGAACCGAAAAGGATAGACTGGCATTGATTTCTGCAGTAAAGGAGGGAATTATTACTTGTATAGCCACAGACCATGCCCCCCATACTGTGGAAGAGAAAGAAGCAGATTTTAATGAGGCACCATTTGGAATGATTGGATTAGAGTCATGTTTTGGAGCTGTGAATAAAGTATTGAGGAATGAGCTCGATATCATGGAGATAATTTGTTTGCTCACTGTAAATCCCAGAAAAGTGATGGGTTTTGAAATAGATCTTTTTAAGATTGGAACACCCGCAGAATTAACCATCTTAGACATAGAGAAAGAATGGATATTTAGTTTGGATGATATCCATTCAAAGTCGCGAAACACGCCCTTTATTGATGAGACTATTTTTGGCAAAGTGGTAGGATGTTTTTCGAAAGGTAATTATTTTATTTCTTAGTTGACATTCTGTATAAAAGAATACTATTTTTTCCGGCTTTATTCGTTACGATAATTTTGAAGACACGATCTATTAAACAACATGAAGTTGAGCACTCTTGGTGGGTTGCAGATGCCGACGGTCAGGTACTCGGTCGATTTGCCAGTCGGATTGCTCAGATTTTGCGTGGAAAACATAAACCCGATTTCACACCACACATGGATATGGGTGATTGTGTGGTTGTTGTGAATGCGGAAAAAATTCGTGTTACTGGGAAAAAGGAAACCAATAAGGAATATTTTAGGCATTCAGGTTATCCGGGGGCACAATCATTCACGAATCTAAAATTGATGCGCAAAACCCATCCTGAGAGAATTGTAAAAAATGCTGTAAAAGGTATGTTGCCACACAACCGTCTGGGCAGAAAAATTATGGGTCATCTCAAAGTATATTCAGGTAGCGATCACCCACATCTTGCTCAAAATCCGAAAGTAATGGAATTTTAAATGTCAAAACCAACTTATTATGGTACTGGTAGAAGAAAAAGTTCAATTGCCCGTGTGTATTTATCTCCAGGTAAAGGGAAGATTACAGTGAACGGGCGTTCATTTGATGATTATTTATGCAGAGGACCTCTTTCCATGGTAGTGACTCAACCCCTTTTCGCATTAGATTCAATAAAAAGTTATGATATCCATGCTCAGGTAAAAGGAGGAGGGCTCACGGGCCAGGCAGGTGCTTTAAGACTCGGAATCGCCCGTGCATTGATTCAGGTTAATGAAGACTTTAGGAAAGAATTAAGGGCTGGCGGATTTCTCACACGGGATTCTAGAAGAGTAGAACGCAAAAAGTATGGTCAACCAGGAGCGAGGAAACGATTTCAATTTTCCAAACGATAAATTTATGGCAGAAATAAAATTTGATGATTTATTAAAAACTGGTGCACATTTCGGTCATGTCACCAGTAGGTGGAACCCATATTTTGAACCATATGTTTTGATGGTGAGAAATGGTGTTCATATTATTAATCTAGAGGAAACAATTAAAAATATTAACAATGCAATACAATTTTTACAAGATACGGTCAGAAATAAGGGCGAAATTTTATTTATTGGTACTAAAAAACAGGCCAAGGATATCGTTCAGGAGGAATCAGACAGATGCAGAATGTTCTATGTTGTCGAGCGTTGGTTGGGAGGGACATTAACTAACTTTTCAACGATTAAAAAAAGTATAAAACGACTTCAAATGCTGGAAAAAGAAGGGTCTAGCATATATGAAAATTTAACAAAAAAAGAAATACAGATGCTGAATCGTGAACGAATCAAATTATCGGATCAGCACCGTGGGATTAAAGATATGCGCAGGCTTCCAGATGTTGTTGTTGTGGTGGATGCCAATCTAGAGATGACTGCCATAAAAGAGGCAAACCGTTTGGAGATTCCGGTTGTAGCCATTGTAGATTCAAATACAGATCCCCGCCCTGTAGACTATCCAATACCAGCGAATGATGATTCTATCCGTGCCATTCAGTTGATTATCTCTACAATCGCCGATGGTATCATTTCTGCTAGAGACAACTTAGATGCTATTGAGGAATCAAATTCTGAATTGGAATCTGAAAATAAAGATAAAGAATCGGATGTAGTTAAAGCACTCGATGAATCAACCTCTAACAATGATTCTGAAAATGAACCTTCAGCTGTGGAATCAGATGAAAGTCAAACTGTTGAAGAGGATGAAACAGATGATGAGGAAGTGGAAGAATCAGATGGCGCTTCGACCGAAGCTAAAGAGAAAAAAGCGAAGAAAAAATGATGAAAAACAAGGATTAGTTGAATGGGTGTGGATGCAAAATTAGTCAAGGACTTACGTTCAAAAACCGGTGCAGGAATGATGGACTGTAAACAGGCACTGGTTAAATCCTCAGGAGATCTGGACAAAGCTATCGATTTTTTAAGAAAATCAGGGGTTGCAAAAGCAGAAAAAAAAATATCACGGGTTGCAAAAGATGGCATAGTATACTCCTATATTCACCAGGGAAGTCGACTCGGTGTGTTATTGGAAATAGGATGTGAAACAGATTTTGTGGCAAAAACAGATGGGTTTCAGGAATTAGCTCATAATGTGGCTATGCAGATTGCTGCAACTAATCCAATTTCCTTGACCAGAGAGGAAGTTTCTCAAAAGGTAATTGACAGGGAAAAAGAGATTTATACGGACCAAGCTAAATCATCTGGAAAACCGGATAATATTATTGATAAAATGGTAGAAGGTAGATTAAATAAATATTATCAGGAAAACTGTCTCTTAGAACAGAATTTTATAAAAGATCCGGATAAAAAACTTCAGGATATTATCACTGAAACTATTGCAACTCTCGGTGAAAATATCACCGTGAACCGGTATGTCCGGTTCGCAATCGGCGAAGATACCTAACCTCATTTTATTTTCCTATGAATAATCCTGTCTACAGACGGGTTCTCCTGAAATTGAGTGGAGAAGTCCTTGCTGGAGAGAAAGGATTTGGGATTGATCCTGAACGTGCTGATTATTTGGCTCAGGAAATAAAATCCATTTATGATCTTGGAATTTCAATTGGATTAATTATCGGAGCTGGAAATATTTTTAGAGGACTTCAGGCTGCGGCGAAAGGAATGGATCGAGTTACCGGTGATTATCTGGGTATGTTGGCAACCGTTATGAATTCCATCACTTTGCAAGACGCTTTGGAGAATATCAATTGCAATACTCGAACACTTACAGCGTTAAAGGTAGATCAGATTGCAGAGCCCTATATCCGGAGACGAGCCTTACGCCATTTAGAAAAAGGTCGAATTGTGATTGTGTCCGGTGGAACCGGTAACCCCTTTTTTAGTACCGATACCGGTGCAGCTTTACGGGCTTCAGAATTGGCGGCGGAAGTAGTTTTGAAAGGTACCAAGGTAGGTGGTTTGTATGATAAAGATCCTATGAGACATTCTGATGCTGTTAAGTACGACACTATAACCTATAGAGAAGTTATCGAAAAAAATTTACGAGTGATGGATCTAACAGCTATTACATTATGTAGTGAAAATTCTTTACCCATTCAGATCTTTGATATAAATTCCCCCGGATATTTGAAAGATATTGTATTAGGCAATAAGTCAGGAACTATAGTTAGTAATTAATTTTATGATTCAAGATACTTTAAAGGATGCTCTCCACCGAATGGATCAGGCAATCACACATACTCGCATGGAGTTTGGAAAAGTACGTACCGGAAGGGCAAACCCAGAGTTGCTCGAAGGATTGAGTCTTGATTATTATGGAACAATGACCCCTTTGAATCAGTTATCAAATATTACTGTACCAGATGCCTCCTTGATTTCTGTTCAGCCCTATGATAAAACTTTAATTCCAGAAATTGAAAAAGTCATTATGCAAAGTAATCTAGGTTTGTCTCCCAATAATAATGGGACTTCTATCATGGTACCTATTCCACCGTTATCTGAAGAACGGCGAAAGGATTTAATTAAACATATCCATCAATTGGTGGAGGAGGGTAGGATTGCTGTCCGTAATGTTAGGAAGGATGCAAATCATCATTTGAAATCTTTACAGACAGACGATCATCTTTCAGAAGATGAAATACATAGAGCTGAGCAGGAAGTTCAGCGATATACAGATGACCATGTAAAGTTATTAGGAGACCTTCAAGTGACCAAAGAAAAAGAACTAATGGAATTTTAACTTAAATACATGTTTTGTTTAAAAAGCCCCGTGTTGCGGGGCTTTTTATTTATGAAACCAGATAAATTAATGTATTTAATCGCACTTGGAATATCCGCATCCTTGACAGGTTATGCACCCTGATTCAAATTGTACTGGGCCACCACAATCTGGGCAATTTGTAACAGATTTTAATGTAAAATCTGCCACATCGCTTGACCGTTCCTCTGATTCCTCTGCCATTGTGATAGTCGGGCTTTTTTTATTTTCACCTTTTTTCTTTGAATGTGTGGATTCTAAATAATCATCGAGGGCTTTTCCTATGGCGTCAGGAGTGGATAGAATGAGGCGTCCATCTTCCCATGTTGGGTTAGGCCCGCTGATCCCTTTTAATTGTTTCACGATTGCTTTTGGATTGACCCCAGATCGTAATGAGAGTGAAATCAGGCGGCTGATTGCCTCGGATTGCGCTGCAGCATGCCCCCCTGCTTTTCCAATAGCAGTGAAAACTTCACATAATCCGTTTTCATCTTCATTTACTGTGATATAAAGTGTTCCTTCCCCGGTTCGAATTCTTTTTGTTTCACCATAGGTAATTGAGGGTCTTATTCTAGGATCATTGTTTGATCTTGATTGAATATGTTTTTGTTTATTTTCTTTTTTAGTATCAGTTTTTTTATCGGTGATTAAAATACCTTCCCGAGACCCTTCCCTGTAAACAGTGATTCCTTTCAGCAGAGCTTTATAAGCTGTCATATAGATATCTGCAACGGTTTCTCTGGATGTGTCTTCTGGAAGATTTACGGTTGATGAAATGGAACTGTCTATATATTTCTGGACAGCTCCCTGCATTTTTACACGGAAAAAAGGATCAATATCATGGGCGGTCATTACATAATCAGGCAAGGATTTGTCATTACCAAACAATTTTTTAATGATGGGATGAAACACATTATACTCATTGAATGTTTTACCATAGCCATCATTTTGTTTCACTCTGCGATTATAAGATGTGGCAAATATGGGTTCAATCCCGGATGAAACTCTAGCAACAATCGCACCGGATCCGGTTGGAGCGACGGTGTTCAAGGTGGCATTTCTTATTCCGTTTTTTTGAATTTGAATTTTTAATTTTTTTGGCAATTTCTGAATGAACTTGCTTTTAGAATATCCATCCCAATGAAAATTGGGAAAGGGTGCTTTTTCCTGGGCTAATTGGATACTCGTTTCATAGGCAGTGTCACGAAATATTTTCATGATCTGATCAACCGTTTGTAATGCATCCACAGTGTCATATTTGATTTTCATTTTCACCAGCATGTCTCCCAACCCTAGAATCCCTAACCCAATTCGCCGGTCATTTTCTGCGTTCTCCTTCTGTATATCTAGGGCATGCCTGTCAATATTTAAATCGATGATATTGTCAAGAAACCGGGTTCCTACGCTGACGATTTCCTTAAAATTTTCAATTTTGAAATTACCTTTATCATCAACAAATCGTTCCAGATTAACCGCTCCTAAATTACAGCAACCTCCATCCGGGAGAGGTTGTTCTGCACAGGGATTTGTTGACACAAGAGGGCTGCAGTATTCTGCGTTGTGATATTCTTTCATGGTATCCCAGAATAGAAGTCCCGGTTCAGCACTTTCGTGAGCATATCGAATTATTTTCTTCCACAGCGAACGGGCAGAAATCGTTTTATACACATTCTTATCATAGACTAGATCAAAATCTGAATCAGCTTCCACAGCTTTCATAAACTTATGGGTCAGCAATACAGAAATATTTGAGAATTTAACCATGTTAATATTGCCGGTTTTTATTTTTATAAATTCTTCAATGTCCGGATGATCAACTCTCAAAGTTTGCATATTGGCGCCCCGTCGTCCGTGCTGGGCAATAGTATTGGTGTTTTCACTAAATAGGTTCATGAACCCGATTGGACCGCAGGAGGTACCGCCGGTTCCATTGATTTTGTCTCCAGAGGGGCGAAGAATAGATAGGTCATGCCCACACCCTCCACCGTACTTGTAAGTGAGTGCTTCTTCGATAATGGTTTTATAAATACTTTTTACAGAGTCACTCTGAATTCCCACAACATAACAATTATTAAGCGTGGTGGTGATATCATCCCTTCCGGCACCATGCATGATTCGACCACCAGGAACAAATTTAAAATCCTCTAATGCTTCAAAAAATTTAACTTTCCATTTATCTTGGAGCGTTTTTGTTTTTTCTACCGATGCGAGGGCGTTAGCCTGGCGTTCCCATAAGTCCCAGGGATGATTTTCCCATGGTGCTAGGTATTTTTTCTTGAGGACATCTGCCCCCAGTGTATCTTCTTCGTAGTATGAGGACGCAGTGTAAGCTTCGGGTATGGTCGATTCATCTTTTTTATCTTGACGGGATTGGATTTCAATGAGACTTTGTTTTACTCTAGGGTCCAGCTGACTTACATCAGTTGTGTTTAGATCAAGTTCTATAGCTTCTGCCATATAATTCCTTTATAAATAGTTTGTATTGATGTTGACCACCATACTATTTGGACAAAAAGGCGAGTAAGTAACTATATTTCCGGAAGCAAACAATCAATATTCCGGCGGTTGGCGAGAATGAATATATTTTAGGTTATAGACATTTCCAAAAAATATTGTATTTTTCGTCGAGAAATAATTTAGTATCATGTAACAGTTCACATGAGTTTTTTTTGTATTATTATCCGATTTTCCTCTTAACTGCATTTAAATTAATCATTTAGGAAATACGATTAGGGAAATGTGTGAAGTGTATCTGAAATTGCATAAAATTTGGATATTCTAACATGGGTCTAGTATATGCTTAATGATTATATTCATGTGGAAGATGATCACCCTTAGAATCTCAATTTATCATTCTTGAAATTGATTCGCAAAGGTACTAATTTTAAGCGATTCCGCGGGCGTCGTATAATGGCTATTACCCCAGCTTCCCAAGCTGGAGACGAGGGTTCGATTCCCTTCGCCCGCTCAAATTAAAATGTCCCTAGTTTTGAACAGTCTATTAATTTCAATTATACAGTTAGCATTTCAGGTCATCTATATCTGTCTAATCGGGCGGGTTGTTGTTTCATGGTTTAATATTTATTCCAGCGGTGAGATCATCCAATGGATCTACCGAATCACGGATCCCATTATCAGGCCCATTCAGCAAATACTACCGCCAATGGCAATAGGAATTGATTTCTCTCCCCTTGTTGCGATTTTTCTTCTGGGATTTATAAAAAAAGCCTTGATCTGGGCAATTATATAAAACGCTGTGATATTTAGACATCTATGCTCTATTTTAAAACTAACAATATAGTGAGGAACATATGAAACACTGGATAATTTTAACCTCTTTGATCTGTTTGGCATATTCTCAGGAAAAACCTAAAACAGACAAATTTTTAAATATTAAGGTTCAAGATGTCACTGCTCAAAGTGAAATTGATGCCCTTCGGAAAGAATATATGGAACAAAAGAGGTCCATTGATAGCGGGTATAAAGAAAAAATAAAACTTTTGAGAGATGAGAAAAATGAAGAAATAAAATCGCTAAAAAAATCATTTAAGGAACGATTAAGAGATTTAAGAAAAAAGTATAAACATGTGGAATTTCCAAAGGAAAAGGGAAAAAAGAAGATCAAACAAAAAAATAAAGAAAATCCGAAAAAGATAAAGCAAGCGGAACCAAACTAATCCTGAAGGATGGCCCCAAATCCATCCCCTGAGCAATCGCACGATATTTATTTGACTTTTGAAGCGCTGAATTGTTAAAACTGAATCTGATTTATTTTATATATGAAGTGGATTTTTAAAGCGGGAACACTATTTTATTTTCTCACTGTTTCATTTGCCCAGCCTCCGGAATTCGATTATAATTATTCACCCTTATCAGCGATTGTTTTAGGTCAAGCCTCGATCGAAGAGACATCTGCTTCTAATTCTGACTGGATAGCCGCTTTTGATCCGGATGATGTCTGTGCTGGAAGTTCTAATATATTTGAAACTGATAATCGTTCAAATTTCGTTTTACAAATATATGGTGATGATCTGTCAACCGAAAATTTGGATGAAGGACTGTTCGAAGGAGACTATTTTACATTTTCTTTTTTCGATTTCGCTTCTAACACTATTGTTCATGATACCACAAAGTATTACGGATGGGAAAACCGAAATGGAGGTTGGTTAAACCTGAATCAAAATGATTCACTTCTCACACTCATCAATAATCTAAAACTGAACCAGCTTCAGGTTGTGGGCAGCCATAACAGCTATCATATTGCACCTTATGATACGCTCTTTGGCATCATCAATGCTTTTGCTCCGGAGCTTGCACTGTCCATTGACTACACTCATTTGGTTTTACCCCAACAATTTCTTAACTATGGAATTCGCCAGATTGAGCTAGATGTGTACCGGGATCCGGAGGGGGGGCTGTTTTCTTCTAGACTGGGGAACTGGCTTGCGGGACAGGATGTGATACCCGATATCCCTGAATTGAGTGAACCTGGGCTAAAGATTCTCCATTTCCCTGATATTGATTTTGATACCCACCTCATTACATTTAAAAATGGATTGGAAAAATTAAAAATTTGGTCTGACATATTCCAGGGGCATGTTCCCATATTTGTACTTATAGAGTGTAAATCTGATGGATTGGAAGATTATTTTGATGATTATCCCCAGTTAGAAAATCTGATCTCACTCCTTCCTGATTCCATTACCTATACCGTTCCACTGCCCTTTGATCTCACCGGTTTGGAGGAAGCTGAAGCCGAAATTCGTGATGTTTTTGGTGATTCTCTGGAAAACATCATTACTCCTGACATGGTGCGAGGAGATTTTCTCACGCTGGAGGATGCCATCCTGAGCGGAGGTTGGCCCACAGTGGGAGAAGTTAGGGGAAAGATCATGTTTGGCCTGGACAATCAGGGCAGTCTCATGGATGATTACATGGAAGGATATCCGTCTCTTTCAGGTCGAATCCTATTTACAGAAGCGCCTCCGGGAACCCCGGAAGCAGCATTCTTGGGGATGAACACACCCTCCCCTGAGATTACTGAAAGAGTGAATCAGGGATATCTAGTACGAACCCGAGCGGACACAGATACGGAACAGGCTCGGACAGGTGATACCTCCCGCAGGGATGAAGCATTGGCCAGCGGAGCCCACTTTGTTTCTACGGACTATTATCGCCCTGATCCGCGCCATGAGCTTGATCCCGGTTGGACGAATTATTCGGTAGGGTTGCCAGGAGAATTCTTTTCCCGTGTCAATCCTGTAAATGGACCACCGGAATTGTCTGGGAATGATCTGGGTCTCATCAATTTTGATATGAACATCAACTTTTTTCTTGAGGAACCCGTCTGCGATGAAGGCTTTATAGAGATTGGTGATGACTGTTACTGGGAAGATGATATAGGCGTTCTCCAACAGTTCATTGATAACAGCGCACAGACCATTAATATGAGCATGGATGGGAATGTTAATGGTGTAATTGAACCTTTGGAGCTGGGATATATTCAACAATGGGAAGATGGCAGGCTGATTGAACTAGACTGCGGTTATCCCGTATTTTGCGGATTGTCTGGTGAGATTCCCGAGGAAATAGGTAATATGGAATTTCTAGAGAGTGTCCGTATTTATGTCAATTATTTAAGTGGTCCTATACCGGAAAGCATAGGAAGCCTGGCAAACCTCTCCGTTTTAGATTTAAACAATAATTTATTAAGTGGAACCATACCGGAGAGCATCTGTGACATTCAGCCAAATCTCGATGGTTTATCGTTGGACTTCAACCATTTATGTCCTCCATATCCTGAATGTGTCAATGAAGATGTAGGATTTCAAGATACATCACAGTGTGTATCTATTTGGCATGTTTCAACCTCTGGATCAGACTCAAATAGTGGTTCAGAAGAATTTCCCTTTGCCACCATTCAGCACGGTATTGATGTCTCAAGTGAGGGGGACACTGTTTTAGTGTATCCAGGTACCTTTTATGAAGCGATTGACTTTCTGGGGAAAAGCATAGTTCTTGGGTCATTGTATATCTTGGAAGAAGATGAATCTTATATTGAACAAACTATTCTATCTAATTTTGTAAATATTAGTTTTGTCCTAGACACCGAATTAAATGGGTTCACTTTTCAAGATATTTATTTGAACTCAGATGATGGACCACAGGCAATAATTTATATTGAAGATGCTTCTCCTAAAATTATCAATAATCGATTTGATAATTTTTATTTGTTTCAAGATGTTGAGTCGGCAGTTATTTATTGTAAAAATTCAAACTCAATAATAATGAATAATGTGTTTACTAATGGTAGCGTTGGCAATGGTTATATATTAGGTGGATATATTGTGAGCAAAAACTCAAATCTCACGATTAAAAATAACCGAATTGAAAATGGGTATGTAGGTTTTGCTGAGCCTTCCGGATATATCGTATCTGTAAATTCGGAAGATATAATTGAATCAAACATAATTATAAATCCGTCTATGGGCTATTGCTGGCTATGTGCTGTTATTTCTATCCTCGATGAAAGCAATTGCACCATCCGCAATAATCTGATTGCACAAGCATGGGGCGATGGATATGGTGCGGTAGTCGCGAGTGAGAGTCAGTATGTGTCAAACAATAATACTTTTGTATCAAATAGTGTGGGATATGCAAACCTGTCCAGTGATGGCACAGTGAGTAATGATATAATTTTTGGAACAAGCAATCCAGTTTATGTAGATGAAAATTCGAGCATAGAAGTGACCTACAGTGATATAGAGGGGGGCTGGGAAGGGGAGGGTAATATTGATGCCAACCCACTCTTTGTCTCTCCTGATAATAGTGATTATCATCTTCAATCCGATTCCCCCTGTATAGATGCAGGAGACCCAAATTTCCCCAATGACCCCGATGACACCAATGTTGATATGGGGGCATATTATTATAACCAAATAATTGAATTCCCTAAAAATATTATTGGTTATTATACATCATGGTCTGTATATGCCCGTGATTACCATGTGTCTGACATTCCTTCTGAAAAGATCAATTTTATCAATTATGCTTTTGCCAACATTAATTCGGTCACTGGAACAATAATACTGGGTGATCCCTATGCAGATATTGACAAATTTTATCCGGGTGACTGCTGGGAAGAAGGATGTCTGCGGGGGAGTTTTCATCAATTGCAATTGTTAAAGGCTGACTATCCTTATATCAAAACATTGATTTCAGTGGGGGGGTGGACCTGGTCTACCTATTTTAGCGATGTTTCAATGACGGAAGAATCACGAGAAATTTTTGCTCAATCCTGTGTAGATTTTATTTTGGAATACGATTTTGATGGAATTGATTTAGATTGGGAGTATCCGGTAGAAGGCGGGCTTGGAGGAAATCATCACCATCCTGATGATGGAGTTCATCTCACTCTTTTGCTCCAAAGAATACGGGAGATGTTAAATGAGCAGGAAGCCATTACCGGAAGAACATACTATTTAACCATTGCCGCTTCGGCCAATCCAGTTATGATGGACCATCTGGAAGTGGAAGCCATTTCAGAAGTTTTGGATTGGATCAATATTATGAGTTATGATTTTCATGGTCCCTGGAGTGGAGAAGGTGACCCTGTTACTAATTTTAATTCTCCCTTGTTTTCAGTGGAAGAAGATCCTACCCCCGAGCCCTACCATTCGGAGTTTAACTTAAGTTCATCGGTTCAGAATTTTATTAACAGGGGAGTCCCCAAAGATAAACTGAATGCAGGACTGGCATTTTATGGCAGGGCATTCGGAGGCGTCTCTGGGGGAGAAAATGGACTCTTTGCTCCCTATACTGGTCCAGCAGGAGAGGGAACCTGGGAGAACGGTGTATTTGATTATTGGGATTTGGATATCGATTATATTGATATGAATGGGTATTCTAAATATTGGCATGATGGGGCAAAAGTTCCTTGGCTTTTTAATCCATCAACACAGATCATGGTAAGCTATGATGATGAGGAATCTATATTGTTGAAGACTCAATACATCAATGATGAAAACATAGGAGGCGCTATGTTCTGGGAATTTTCCAGTGATAAGAACGGAGATCTCCTTAACATTGTGCATGAAACTGTTATGAACGGGAATTCCTCTGAAACTGAAGAAATTAATGTTTCTTATAATGGAAATTGGAATTTACTGAGCGTTCCAGATGAATCTGTTGATTTTCCCTGCACCGATTACATTGACGGGACATTATACAGTTTTGAAGACAATTCTTACACCAATGTTGGAATGGATGATATAACTGTTGGGCAGGGTTACTGGCTAAGATTTGAGGATATGGTGGAATGCACATTTAGTGGTAACTCAATAACTGAAATTTCTGTACAACTGACAGAAGGATGGAACCTTATGGGTAGTATTTCCTCATCAGTAGATATAGCTTCCATTCTTGATGAAGACAACCTCATTGTTCCAAGCACAATTTACGGTTTCGATGAATCATATACCGAAGCGGAAATGATCGAACCGGGATATGGTTACTGGCTCAGAGCATTTCAAGATGGTGAGATAACAATAACCAGTGATATAACTGCAAGGGCTGTACCACTGGACTTCAGTCTTATTGGTCAAGCAAACAGTATAACCGTAAATGGTATGGATTTGTATTTTGGATTAGAACTGTCAGAAAAAGACAGACTGAGCTACAGCCTTCCACCAAAACCTCCTGCGGGAGCGTTTGACATAAGATTTAATGGTGACTGGAAACTCGTTAAAGATTATGGTGAATTAGAAGTAAAGAGCCCTCATGAAAGTCTTTCTATCAGCTATGATATATTCATTGAAGCAGGGGAACATATGAATTGGGTGCTCACATCTGATAATGGCAAAGACTATATTTTGGAAAAGGCAGGAAAGATCACTGTCCCATCGGCTGAGAAATTTATCCTGAGCAGGAAGCCAGTTATCCCCGTCACATTTGCCTTGCATCAGAACTTTCCCAATCCCTTCAATCCTATTACAACTTTAAGGTATGACCTTCCATCAGATGCCTTGGTAACTTTGAGCATTTATGATATGCTTGGCAGGCGGGTCACCCAACTGGTGAACACTACCCAGGAAGCAGGCTTCAAATCAACCAAGTGGGATGCTACAGATCGAACAGGTAAGCAGGTCAGCGCGGGTGTATATCTCTACCGGATAGAGGCAGAAGAGTTTGTGCAGACAAAGAAGATGGTGCTACTGAAGTAAGGCTCACACCTGAAAAATTTTCCCCCGTATATCTTCTTTTCGACAATCACCCAATTGGTTTAGAATACAATCTGTGGTTTGTTTCCCGTTGCGTTAACTATCCTGTGTTTTTTACATAAAATGTTACTACTTTCCCGGAATAATAAAGGATTTTTTTAATAAAATTGGAAGTCTAATGTTATTATGAATATAAAAGCTGAACTACACATTGCTCTTTTTTCTATCACTGCTCTTTCCTGTCTATTTGGACAGCTGAGGCGGGATATATCCCCTAAAAGTTTTACATATCCACCAGATCAAACTGTTACGACTATTACAATGCCGGACCTAGATGTGGATGCTTTGCATGCAGAAGATGAGAACCGCCCGTCATGGAAACCATTTCGGTACGGCCATAAGTTCACCGTAGATTTGTCACCATCAAATTCCGGTTCCTGGAGAGAGCTCTCCAATGGCAGCCGTATCTGGAGATTAAAAATTGAGAGCACCGGTGCATTTGCGCTCAGTCTTGAATTTGACCGGTTTCATCTTCCTTCGCACAGCACCCTGCATGTATACAGTCCTGATAAATCAGAGATTTACGGTGCCTATACCTCCAAGAATAATAATCCAGATAATATTTTTGCCACTCCTCTGGTTAAAGGGGATGCTGTTATTGTGGAATTTTTTCTTCCAAAAACCAGTGAAGAATTTAGTCTTCACCTGTCTGAGGTGATTCATGACTACCTTGATATAATAGATATCACTCAAAACCCAACACGAAGCTGTGGTATGAACGTTGTGTGTCCGGAAGCAGATAATTATCAGGATCAGGTGAATGCGGCTGCGTGGCTAGATATGGGTGCCTATATTTGTTCTGGGGCCATGATCAATAATACAAGTATGGATTTGACACCCTATTTTCTTACAGCAGATCACTGTGTGGAAGGTGAAAACGCTGCCACATTCAGGTTCTATTTTAATTATGAAACAAGTACCTGCAATGGGTCAAACGCAGGTTACGGTTCTTACGCATATGGTTCCATTTTGCGTTCCAGGTCTTATGATATGGATCCGGACTTTGCCCTTGTGGAGATTACTGGAAATGTTTATGATTCGTGGAATGTTTTTTACGCTGGTTGGACACGAAGTGCATCTGCTCCCGTTGTTTCTAGTGGTGTCCATCATCCTGGAGGAGATCCGAAAAAGATCAATTTTGATAATGATTATGCCAGCAGTTCACCTCCTATCAACTGGGGAGATGCAGGCAGTTCACCTGCCGGATCACACTGGGGAATTAACTGGGATGAAGGTGGAACGGAGGGCGGTTCTTCAGGATCTCCTGCATTTGATGTAAACGGAAGGATCATCGGTCAACTTTCTGGGGGCAGCGGAGGATGCGATTCCGGGGATGGTTATTACGGAAAATTTTGGCGTGCCTGGGATGGAAGCAGCTCATCAACACGTCTGAGAGACTGGTTGGACCCCGAAGATTTAGATGTGACTACCCTGGACGGTACGTATGATGGATCCACTTCCCCTCAGCCATACATTACCGTTACGACTCCGAATGGGGGAGAGCAGTGGTTTATAGGAGACAGTGAAAATATCACCTGGGACACTGAAAACGCAGGAGGCTATGTGAAGATAGAGCTATACCTTGCAGGATCATTTGTGGGAACTATATCAAACAGTACATCCAATAATGGATATTATTTGTGGACAATCCCTGCCTGGTGTGCGTCGTCAGTGTATTATAAGGTAAAGATCACCGATACGTCTAACAGTTTAACCTATGATTACAGCAACAATAATTTCAGTATTACAGGAGTTCCGGAGATTATTGTGATTTCGCCAAATGGTGGAGAAAGCTGGGAGATCGGATCCTCCCATACGATCAACTGGACCGGCGAGAATATTGGAAATAATGTAAAGATTCAGCTGTGGGAAAATGGCAGTAATTATATTACAATTATCAACAGCACCTACAACGATGGAAATTATACTTGGTCTATTCCTGAGTCCGTTGAGCCATCAACACAATATAAATTGAAGATCAACGATACCAGCGATGCATCCATTTATGATTTCAGTGATGATACTTTTTCTCTTTACAGTCCCGGATGGCCCGAATTTGATTTTGTCTCTTACATATCTGTCATTGATGATGGGATAGATGATATTGGTTACGTTCTGACCATCGGTGCAAATTCACAGGCAACAAATGGCTATGATGAAGGATTTGACCTCTACGCACCTCCGGCGCCTCCCCCTCCGGCTTTTGACGCCGCACTGTACAACAGCATATCAGGTGATAGATATTTCACAGACTTTCGTCCATCTACTCCGGAAGATGGAACAACAGAATGGCAGATTCACTTACAGCCCAGTCAGGGCGCTACCCATTTTTGGTGCGATTGGAATCCCGATGAATTGGGCGATGGCCAGTTTTTTTTACAGGATATGTTTGGCGGTGTCATGATCAATGTTAATATGAAAAATACCAGTTCTACCTCTTTTGATATTAGTTTTACTCAAGTAAAAATTATCCATATCAATACCGACATGATTGATATGGAAGTGGACTATTTATCTGACTGGAACATCGTGGGGCTCGCAGTTGAAAGTGACGAAACATCTTATGAGAGTTTGTTTCCTAACAGTTTGCCGGGGACCCTGTTTGAATTTACCGGGACATATCAGACAGTGGATGATCTTGAATTGGGTAAGGGGTATCTTTTGAGATTAAGTGACGCCAGTTCGGTGACATTTTCCGGATATCCAATAAATGAACTCACAATAGGTCTATCACAAAACTGGAATCTATTTTCCGGACTGTCCGTTCCCCTGTCCGTTGATAACATCAATGATCCTGACGGAATTATTTTGTCAGGTACGATCTACGGACTAACTGGCTCTTATGTGAATGCAGACACCCTACATCCGGGAAAAGGGTACTGGGTAAGAGCTACAGAAGATGGTGAGATTACGCTCACCGCCGGTGCTATGGCACGGCGGATTCCCTTTGTGAGTGGAACAGTGGATGCCAACAGGCTCACATTTTCACACAATGGTCATTCTGTTGACCTGTATTTCGGAAAAGGTATTTCTGATGATGAATTGCTGAGTTATAGCCTGCCTCCCGTTTTTCCTGGCATTGCTTTTGATGCCCGATTTGCTGGAGATATAAAGTATGTGGTGGATTCCGGTGAGATTGAAGTATTGAACCGATCAGAAACTATCACACTGGAGTACGACATCAAAGTAGATATGGATGAACACGTGAACTGGATGTTAACCTCGGACAATGGTAAAGATTACATTTTGGATGGGGCAGGGGAGCTCACCGTTCCGTCATCGGAAAGATTTATACTAAATAAAAAAATCGTTATTCCATCAACCTTTACCCTTCACCAGAACTTCCCCAATCCATTCAATCCTATTACAACTTTAAGCTATGACTTACCAAAAGACAATGATGTGAAATTAGCTATATTTGATATGCGTGGTAATAAAGTTGCCACATTGGTTAGCTCAAACCAGCAAGCTGGATTCAAGTCAGTTCAATGGGATGCTACAGATAGCATGGGCAGACCTGTGAGTGCCGGTGTATACCTCTACCAGATTAGTGCTGGCGAGTTTGTCCAAACAAAGAAGATGGTCCTGCTGAAATAAAAATCTAGAAGTGTTGAATAGAATGAATAATTTCAAATATTTATTTCTATTTTCTTTTTTATTGTCAAGTGGGACCTATGATTTATCCAGTCAAAATACTGGTCAATTGTGGGGTCTGAGATTGAACCAGGAGTTCTCAAATCTCAAAGATAAACGATCAGCTGAATATTACCTTGATGTGAAGAACTTGATTTCTGCTCTCACCAGGTCTCCCCTAATAAACAAAAAAGAAAGGTCTGATGTATTAATAGATTTCCCATCTCCAGAAGGACAATTTATTAATTTTGGAATGTATGAATCTCCAGTGATGCCACAACACCTATCTGAAAAATATCCAATGATTAAAACCTATACCGGTAGAGGATTGAATAATATTAATGACCGAGTGAGTGTGACTATAAAAAATAATGAAATTAAAGGACTCATATTATGCAGCTATGGTAGAATTTTCATTGAACCAATTCCAAATACGGAGGGAATTTATCGGGTATCTTATTCTGAAGATCAATTGGGTCCATTCAAAAAGAAAAATGATTGTTCAGGAATTGACTGTGATTGTATGATAATAAGGGCTGAATCTGAAAACAAACAAAATAGAGATCGAGATTTTCCATATTGTGTGGGTGAACCCGAACCGTGCTACACCATAGGGGACACATTAGTTACCTTTCGTTATGCAGCGATTTTAACAGCAGAAGCAAATAATTCTGTAGCTGACGGTACTGTAGAAGGTGGATTAGCCTGGATTGCCGCCATGGCAAACCAGGTGAACTTAGTTTGGGTACGAGAGCTTAGCTTTAAACTGGAACTAATAGAAAATAATGATGTGCTGATTTATACAGATGCAAATCCTACACCTGAACTTTTTACTGTCCACGATATGTACACGGAACTGCCCAGAGTTCTTATTCATCTAACAGAGGTGATTGGTCCGGGAGGTTTTGGTGTGTCAGAGGATAACCTCTTATGGGAATATGGTGCTGTTTTTAATACTGGATATGGCGGAGGTCTTGCCTATGTCCCGGGGTCAACTTCTGCAAATCTTCCGAGTTATGCGGTTCACATTCATGAGATCGGTCATAATCTTGGGTCAGGACATAATTGTACATCTGAGAATGGCTGGAGAAGTTCATTTGGCGGTACCGCAATGTGTAACAGGGGGAACACTCTCCCTGGCAGTTATGGCGATCAATATAGCTCCCACACAATAGATATTGCCATTCGTTATCAGCAGGACATGTTTTCATACAATAATTATGACTATCAGCGAGGGTGGACCAGGGAGCCAACGGAGAATACTGTTCCCGGGGTTATGGTACCAGAGAGCGGATTTTTTATTCCCAGGGAGACCCCTTTTGTTCTTGAAGGTTCAGCAATTGATAGCGACGAAGATGATCTCTTAACATATTCCTGGGAACAAAATGATGCATCGGACATCTCTTTTTCACCACCTGATTTTCCACCAGCAACGGGACCGCTATTTTGCAGTATTGATGCCAGCGAAACAGGTAAAAAAAGGTATTTCCCCTATATGGAGAGTGTGCTGGAGAATAATAATTTCACCGCAAACACAGAACAGCTTCCCTTTGCAGAAAGAGAGATAAATATGCGGTTATTGGTTCGAGATAATAATCTTTACTCTGGTGGCTTTAACTATAAAAACGTACAGTTCTTTGTTGATGAAGATGCGGGTCCGTTCAGGGTGACCTCTCAGTCTGAGGATGTGATGTGGGGAACAGGGTCAACACAAGACATAACCTGGGATGTTGCAAACACAGATGATCCAAATTCAGTAAATAGTTTTTTTGTGGATATACTTTTAATTAATGATAGCTGGAACAATTTTGATTTTGTATTAGCAGAAAATGTAGCAAATGATGGAGCTTACACCATTATTGTTCCCGCAATCCCCTCAATGAATGACTACAGGGTCATGGTAAAAAGTTCTGATAATATTTTCTTTGATATCAATAATTCGAGCATTTCCATAATCAATACTCAAAATCCAGTTGTGAGCATTGATACTTCTACCATCCAGCTGACATTACCATCCGATTCTATATTATTTTATGAAAGGGAAATTGGGAATATTGGTGATGTTGGCTCGATTCTTATCTATGAGCCCATCATAGAGATCGATCAATCCGGAGATGGCTTTCTTTCTTTTGATGGAGTGAATGATTATGTTGACCTAGGTGCAAATATGTTATCTGGAAATGGGAATTTTTCTATTTCTTTGTGGGTAAGATCCCAACTTTCAAATCAAATAATTATACAACAGAGAAATGGTGGGTTTAATGGTGAATATCAATTGAATTTTGGTGCAAATGGGCAGATAAATTTTTGGACGTACTCGAACGGATATCAGTGGACTGTTACATCAACTGATCTCTATAATGATAACGAGTGGCACAACATTGTGGTGGTACAGGATGTATCTATTAACGGAGGGAGAATTTACATAGATGGATCTGAAATTGGAACAAACTCAAATGGGACGGTCTATCTAGATGGAGGGATTCACACGTATCTAGGGGCAGATATGAGAGACTACCTGGGTTATCTTTCCGGTGAAATAAATGATGTGCATATTTTCGACGGTGTGTTATCAGAAGAAGAAGTAAACGTGTTATTTAATGGAGGGTTTGGGTTTAACACTACTTATGACCACGATGGGTTTACAAGCTCTGAGTTTCTTGTTGCGTCCTACCCAATCATTTCAATGCAGGGTAATACACTATTGGATGTTTCACAGAATGGTCATGACGGAGTTTTGGGTGGTGCAACTTGGGAGGGAGATTTGAGCCCTGTTCCGATCTGGATGAATATTCAGTCTGAGAGCCACTGGCTAGGGTACGGAGAGTTTGAGCCAATTTTGGTTAGAATAGATCCAACCGGTTTAGAAATATATTTTGAATATACAGGAAAGTTAATTGTGACATCTAACGCAGATTCAGTCCCAATTGAAATTCCCATTATAATAACTATAGCTGACGATATTCAATTAGTCGAAATTTCGGTCCCCTTTCAATCCAACTGGAATCTCGTAGGTTTACCTGTGGAGACCTTAGACTCAAATTATAATCTGATTTTTCCGGAATCAATTGAAGGTACACTTTACTCATACAACGGTACCTATCAGGCGGTTACAAGTTTAATATTAGGAGAAGGTTACTGGCTGAGGTTTCTACAAGACGGTTTTACCACTATTACGGGGGAGCCACTTGAGGAAATAACAATAACTCTTTACCAAGGATGGAATCTAATTTCCGGGACATCTCAAATATCAACCATCATTGATCCTGATGAAATTATAATTTTTGGGACCCTTTATGGGTTTGAATTGGGCTACATCTCATCTGATGAAATCTTACCAGGGAGGGGCTACTGGATAAGAGCATCTCAGGATGGAGAAATAACATTAACCAGTGATGCAACGGCAAGGGTTGCATCACATGATTATAGCCTTAATGCTAACACCCTAAGCATTAACGGCTCTGAGTTATACTTCGGAGTAGAACTCTCAGACAAAGAAAGACTAAGCTATAGCCTACCTCCTAAACCTCCAGCAGGAGCTTTTGATGTAAGATTCAAAGATGGGTGGAGAGAAGTTAATGACTACGGAGAAGTAGAAGTAATGTCCACCACTGAGTCCCATACTATTGCCTATGATATCAAGATAGATTCCGGTGAGCACATGAACTGGGTGCTTACCTCAGAAAATGGCAAAGATTACATCCTGGAAGGAACTGGAGAGGTCACAATTCCATCATCAGAGAGATTTATACTAAACAGGGAATCTGTGATTCCCGTCACATTTGCTCTGCACCAAAATTACCCGAATCCATTCAATCCAATCACGACTCTCAGATATGACCTACCATCAGATGCACTTGTCACTCTGAGCATCTATGATATGCTTGGAAGAGAGATAAACCAACTTGTTAACACTACTCAAGAGGCAGGATTTAAATCAGTCCAGTGGGATGGGACAGACTCCATGGGAAGAGCAGTAAGTGCTGGAGTATACATATACCAGATACAGGCAGGAGAGTTTGTGCAGACCAAGAAGATGGTGCTGTTGAAGTAACATTAAGCCCCTCACAGTAGAGGGGTTTTAAACCTTAATTTTTTTTCGAAGAAGATTCAAACATAAAATATTTAATATCCATATGCACAGATACGGTATCCACCTCCTGCTCTTCCTTTTCGGCCGCTTCAAGTCTATCTTGGATCTCTTTTAATTGTGCGGCGATCTCCCGATATTTCTTTTCCGAAACATTAAAAGTTTTACTTCGCAGAACCGGTTTTATCGGTTCATCATTATACCCTATAATGTGGTCTACAAGACTCATGACTTTTATATGATCCTCTGAAAGAACATTATGGATAAATTTTCTATCTTCCTGGTCTGAAGAAGGTTTAAGCATATCCATTTTCACAATGATGTTCTTGGCAACATTTAAATAATGCTTTTGGTTAATCCCGTTCACAACACCAGCATGTTCAGATTGAATAATACCAGCTGCCTCTAATTTTTTCAGGTGGTAATAGATTTTTTCCTGCGGAAAGTTAATAGTTTTTGCAATTTCCTCAGCTGTTAATGGTTTATCATATAACTCACGAACGATTTCCTGCCGTGTAATATCTACGATTTCTTTTAAGACTTTACGATCTTCGATAATATAAGAATCAGTTTGTGTCATTTATTGTGTGTTTCTTTAATATGGAAATTATATATTTATTGTAATATACTTTATCATTTAATTATATTACAATGTTTTAAATAAATATAATATATAGGCTTTATTAAGAAAATCCATATTTTTTATATAGTTTTATTATCTTAGAGTTATTACCATAATTTTTTTATTAAGGGGAAAAATGAATATTAATCGAAATGTTATAAACTTAATTGGTTTAGGAATTTTATCTGCCGGATCTATTGTGCAAGCGGAAACAATGGATATCCTGAAAAACCCTGTTTTAGAGATAAATCGTGTTCATAAGGCAATAATAATTGATGGAGATCTCACAGATTTAGAGTGGGAGCAGGCAGTAGGCACAGATTATTTTGTGGAAATCGAGCCAGGGGAAAATATAAGACCACCGGAAAAAACAGAAGTGAAGATTGCCTACGATGACCAAAACCTGTATGTGGCATTCTGGGCTTTTGCAGATCCCAAGGATATCCGTGCTTCTTTCCAGAAACGTGACCACGCCTGGATGGATGATTTTGTAGCTATTTTTCTTGATACATACGGCGATGCCAACACCGGAACAATGATTGGAGCAAATCCCTATGGGATACAAATGGATGCATTAAATAATGGTGGGGGGGACGATGATCCAACATTTGACCTGGTTTATGAATCCAAGGGAATAATCACCGATAAAGGATACCAGGTGGAAATGGCCATCCCTTTTTCAAGTTTATCTTTTCCTGATAACAATGTGCAGGAATGGAAAGTGGGGTTTTATCGCAGCCTGCCGAGAGAAAAACGGTCACAGATCATCTGGGGCGGGTTTGATCGTACAAACCCTTGTTTTTTATGCCAGATGGGAACGTTAAAAGGTATTCAGGGTATCAACCAACATGGAAGTTTTGAATTTCTTCCGGCAATTGTCGGTTCACAGGTTTCAGAGCTTGATCAAATTAATACGCTTCAAAAAGGGACAGCGTTGGGCGAAGCATCTTTGGGAATAAAATACAGCTTAAGTTCTGACCAGGTTGCGGAACTTACCATCAATCCCGACTACAGCCAGGTGGAAGCTGATGAGGAGCAGGTGGACGTGAACACAACATTCGCTCTCTTTTTCCCGGAAAAGCGTCCTTTCTTTAATGCCGGGAACGACCTGATCGATACCTGGATCAATGCTATTTATACCCGATCCATCAATAATCCTATTGCTTCCGTACGGATGATTAACCGGGGACAGAAAAATTCCTGGTATCTGTTGTCGGCAATGGATGAAGATTCCCCATACATTATACCGGGTGAGGAGCAGAGTTTTTCTGTATCCGAAGGACAAAGCATATCCAATATTTTTAGGTTCAGGCGCACATTGGACGAAGCAAGTTTTTTTGGTATCCTGGCAACAGACCGTCGCATGGTTGACAATGACGGCAGTGGGTCCGTTGTTGGCTTTGATACCCGCTATAAGTTTAATAAAACCTACCAGGTGGAATTACAGACACTTTTCAGCCACACTCAAGAGCCAAATGACTCTCTTTTAGTGAATAATACAATCTTCGGAGATGATAATACCTTCACCTTTGATGGAGAGTCTTTTTCGGGTAACGCAGTGGAGCTTGAGTTTCGTCGCGAGACCAAACACTGGGGTATAGAAACAGGTTATGACCACAGGTCACCTGCATTTAGGGCAGATAATGGTTTTATTTCCAATAATAACCAGCGCAGGGTCTATCTGCAAAGTTACTGGGTATATACACCGGATAAGATGATCAGCAAAGTGGTCGGAGGGTTTCACTCCGGCATTGAATACAATTTTGATGGGAAGAAAAAATCACGTTATACCAGTTTTTTTGGCAATGTAGTGCTGCCTCGCCAAACCCGGTTTAATATTAATATTTCTGTGAAACCTTTCACCCGATTCAAAGAGGTGGATTTAGAAAACCTGTGGGATCTAAGTGTTAACATTAATAGTCATTTCAATAAATCGCTCTCACTTGGTGGCAGCTTCAGTAGGGGTGTTAATACTGTGACGTTCCTGGATGTCCCTGAAAAAGGAAACAGTACTTCCTTTTCCCTGTGGACCAGACTAAAGGTCTCGGATCGAATGCATGTGGGCGGAACATATGAAAACTATCAAATGACTACTCTTGATAAAAAAGAAGAATATTATTCCGGTTATTTAACAGGAATACGGATGAATTATCAATACAATCAGGCACTCAGTTTTCGTTTACTGGGGCAGTATAATGATTTCAGCCAGACATTTCAGCTACAGCCCTTACTGAGCTATCAGCCCAGCCCGTTTACGATCTTTTATATTGGTTCCACATCGAACCAGATCGCTGAAAATCTGAGCATAGATTCTATAATGGAAGGACAGGTGCAAGACCGTCAGCTGTTTTTAAAATTTCAATACCTTTTCAATTAAATTATAAAGGAGAGAGAAGATGAATACAAAAGAAAAACTTGAATTGTTGTGGAAATATCTATTGTTACTTGTCATAGCAGTATTCCTGATTCGATTTTCTGGAAAACCTCATTTCAAAATGATGGGAAAACACTTTAACCATGGAAAACATGAGATGTCCTTTTATGGAGATGACGACCATGAAATAGATGTCCGGGTAGATCAGGAAATAGTGGATGGAGATACGATAATGAAAGTTATAGTCAACGGCGAAGAAGTGGATGCGGAAGAGTATGACATGAAAGGAGGCAGTTTTAAGTGGAAATCAAAGGACGGAAATGTGATGGTGATTGATATTGACGATGACCACAATGAAGATCATAAAGAAAAAGATGTTCGTATTATCAAAAAGAAGATTATAATGCGGGATGATGGGTAGATTTGGATATGAGAGTTAAATTAAAATCACTCGCTGTGGTAGCAATCTGTATCAATAACTTAAAAACCATACCTAGTCCAGAGGTCATCACCTAGGTCAGCGCTTTAAAAAATAATTACATGAGTAACCTTTACTCTAATTAACAACTATAGAGGAGAAATTATGGATTCAAGGAAGAAAATATTTCTGGTTTTATTTTATGTGCTATTAAATAGCGGGGGAATGGTTTTAGCGCAAAATTCTCCGATTGATTTTGAAACTGGTGGTTATGGTGCCACTTGGACTTGGACTGTCTTCGAGAATGGTAGTAACCCTTCCCTTGAAATAGTGACAAATCCCAATACTGGAGGTATCAACTCATCAGCCACTGTAGCGAAGTTTACTGCTTTACAAGCTGGTCAACCTTGGGCAGGCTGCGAATCCTTGCACGGTTCAGATATTGGGACGTTCTCTCTAGATGCAACCAATAGCACACTAAAAATTATGGTATATAAACCCGTAATCAGTGATGTAGGTCTTAAGTTTGTAATTCCAACTGGCGGTTCACTTGGAGAAATCAAAGTTGCTAATACTGTAACCAATGCATGGGAAGAATTGACCTTTGATTTTTCAAGTCATATTGGCCTTCCCGAAGCTATTGGTATTGATCAGATTGTTGTTTTTCCCGATTTTAACCTAGGAGGCAGAACTCAAGACAACATAATATATTTTGACAATATTACCTTCTCCCCTCCAACCGGTCCTGGATCACCAGCTGAAGCCGCGCCAACTCCGACATTGGCTGAAGCAAACGTTATTTCAATTTTCAGCGATGCATATACAAATATTGACGGGGTCAACTTAAACCCCGATTGGGGGCAGTCAACTGTAGTGACTGAAATGGTTATTGAAGGCAATAATACACTCCTTTACACGGGTTTGAATTATCAGGGGACAGAGTTTATTGCACAGGATGTTTCTGGAATGACCTACCTGCATATCGACTACTGGACAGATAATTCTACAGCACTAAATTTTTTTGTAATCAGCCAGACACCCACCATAGATAGCGACTATCATACCTTTGCCATAGTAAGCGAGCAATGGGTGAGTGTGGATATCCCACTGTCAACCTTCCCTAATGTTGATTTAACGGATGTTTTCCAATTTAAAGTTGAAGGAAATGGAACGATTTATTGGGACAATTTTTATTTCTATTCAAATCCTGGCGGGGTTATAGATTATCAGACAGACTGGAATCTTGTTGGCTTGCCACTTGAAGTAGAAGATTCCAACTATCAGACAATCTTTCCTGAATCTACTGAAGGAACTCTTTATTCCTATAATGGTGAACAATATTTGTTAGAGGAAGAACTCCAGATGGGTAACGGTTACTGGCTTCACTTTGAAAATGATGGAACAACCCAGTTAACTGGAACACCAGTAAATGAAATAACCCTACAATTGAATGCAGGGTGGAATCTCATAAGCGGGATCAGTTCCGTGGTAGGACTTGCGGGAATATCTGACCCGGGAGATATTGTGGTTCCGGGAACTATTTTTGAATTTACAGATTCATACGATTATGCCACCCTTTTGACACCTGGGCATGGATACTGGATCTATGCAAGTACGGACGGGTACATTACCATTTCAAGTGGCAATGCCTCCAAAACAAATGCTTTTGAGTCGAAGAATTTAGATAAGGTCAATAAACTCACTGTAAACGGTATGGAACTCTACTTCGGAGTTGAACTTTCAGCAAGAGACAAGCTTAGCCATAGCCTACCGCCTAAGCCTCCTGCTGATGCATTTGATGTAAGGTTTAAAGATGGGTGGAGAGTAGTTAAAGACTACGGTGAAGTAGAAGTAATGTCCACCAGCGAGACTCTTACTATTATTTATGACATTAAACTTAATGATGGAGAACACATGAATTGGGTACTATCCTCTGAGAGTGTTGATTACATCCTTGAAGACACAGGAGAGATTACAGTACCATCAGCAGAAAGATTTATATTAGAGCTTAAAGCCGTAGTGCCTGCTACCTTTACCCTGTATCAGAACTTCCCGAATCCTTTCAATCTAATTACGACACTAAGGTACGACCTTCCATCAGATGCCATGGTCACCCTTACAGTATTTGACATGCTTGGAAGAGAGATAAACCAACTGGTTAATACTACTCAAGAGGAAGGCTTTAAGTCAGTACAGTGGGATGGCACTGACAGTATGGGCAGACCTGTAAGTGCTGGAGTTTACCTTTACCAGATTCGTGCTGAAGAGTTTGTGCAGACCAAAAAAATGGTGCTGTTGAAGTAGTACCACCCATACCTTGAGAAAATTCCCTTTGTTATAGGAATTACTGCCTTCAGAAATTTGTTTTTCACATTTTTTTTATTTAACTTTTAATAAATTTAATTGTCATATACTGAAATGAATAGGTTAAGCCTGAATATTAATTCTTTCTCAAAGATCCTGATTTCACTTTTTGTAGGAGTTATTTCAGTTCAATTGCTGGGTAAGAGCTCAGATAAAATCAAACTGATTTCGGATAAAAAAGAAGATCTTTCCATCCTGAAACGTGTGGAATCACTGAACACATACCTCAAAGAGGATTCCTATTCACCACCGTTATACCCTCACATTGAGAATCTCCCGCAGGAGTTCATTCAGGTTTTTCCTGAGCAAATTCCGGCACCTGATATTGAAGTTAAATCAACCATCTCATCCAGAGATGTAGATTTTGATCTCCGTGCCGCTTCTCATCTGCTGAGGCGTACCACTTTTGGTCCAACTTGGGAACAGATCAACATGGCCCATGATGAAGGTCTGGATGCAACGGTGGATGCACTGCTGGAAGAGCAGCCCACGCCAGACCCTCCCGGAGACTGGATTGACGATCCTACGCCGCCATATGATTCTCTCACACCGGAACAACTTGACTCTTTAAATCAAGCATACCGAGACCAACGGGCTGAGCTGCGAAGTTGGATTATAGATAATATGTTGGAAGAAGAAACAAGTATTCATGAAACAATGACACTTTTCTGGCATGATCATTTTGCTACGTCGGCCCTAAAGGTGAGCTTTCCCCCCGCACTCTACAATTACTACGCTCTGCTGAGGCAACATTCCCTGGGGAATATTAAAGATTTCGTAAAAGCAATGGCTGTGGATCCTGCCATGCTTATATGGCTGGATAATAAAAATAATAGGTATCGTCATCTTTACGTTACGGGAGATAGTGATGAGTGGTCTGGATATGGAAGAAAGTTAACTGACGAAGATGAGGACGGAGTGTATGACAAGACCATTGCTCTTAGTCCCGGGCTGTACAGATATTTGTATACATGCGGTGGATTTTCTGTTTATGAGGATGTTCCGGATGAGTGTGCGTATATCGATCCCAATGATGATACTCCCCTTCATGCCTTTGGGATAAACAATGAGGATATTATTCTGGATCCCCATCCATGGGGGGGATGCTCTGAAGAAGGATATAACAATGGTCCTATGGTTGTCAATTTTAATGTAGATATGACAGGAGTTGATCTCCAGGGAGGAGCGGTCCATGTGACAGGTACAATGGACGATTGGTCTGGTTTCGGACTTACCCTGATGCCAGAAGGTGATGGTATATACTCGGGAAGTATGGAACTGGAACCTGGGGTCTATGAGTATCTTTACACCATCACGGGAGAGTTTGATGACTGGTCCGGATGGGGCATGGTAGGGAACCCTCCATTAGGCTCTAACTGTGATTGGAATCCGGATGATGAATGGGCAAACTTTGGATTTGCTTTAGTAAATACTGATACCGTAACATTGAATAATATTTGGTCAGAGTGTCTGGTAGATGATTCGTACTTTCATCATGTTACGTTCCAGGTCTCTGAAAATCCATGTCCTCTGGCAGGGATCAATGAAAATTTTTCCAGGGAATTGCTAGAGCTGTTTACCATTGGAGTGGGAAACTATTCCCAGGAGGATATTGTTGAAGCGGCACGGGCATACACAGGCTATACCACAGATGGTTTGGAAACTTTTTTTATTGAAAACAGACATGACTTTGGCCCAAAAACTTTCATGGGGCAAACGGGATACTGGTTTGGGGATGATATTGTTGATATAATATTTGAACAGGAAGAGACAGCACGATTTTTTGCCCGGAAAATATTTCAGTGGTTTGTCTATTATAATCCCGATGAAGCTGCCGTTGAGGAAATGGCTGACATTCTCCGGGAAAATGATTATGAAGTAAAACCCATGCTGGAGGCACTATTTAAGAGCGAACTGTTCTTCGATGAAAACTTCAGGGGTGCCAAATATGGTGGAGGTATAGTTCATGTGCTGTCCCCAATTCGTCAAATGTATGTAACTGATATTATACCTCCGGAAGGTCAAACTAGGAATAGAATTTTATTAATGTTTCAGGAATACTTTGGTCAGGCCCTCCTCTATCCACCCGATGTATCAGGATGGTTGGGATACCGAAACTGGATCAATACCTACACCCTTCCATATCGAAAGCTTTTTACCAATGCCGTAATTGATGGGTATGTTTATGATTTTCCCATGGGATTTCAAGTTGATGTTCTTGAGTTTGCCAGCCATTTCTCAAATCCAAATGATGCGGAACAACTCATTGATGATATGATCCTGTATTTTTATGACATTCAACCAACGGAACACACCCGTCAACTATTGCTGGACCAACTTCTTCAGGGATTAGATCCGTACAACTGGGCACTAACAATCCCGGAAGCGGAGGACCGTCTGAAAGGAACAATAAAACTATTAATGAGATATCCGGACTTCCAATTAAAATGAAACGCAGACAGTTTTTAAAAAATTCACTGGGCCTGGGATTGGGCTCAATGCTTATTCCGAGATGGTTCCACCCGCTCTTGGCCATATCAGATCATTTACGAGACAGGGGACAAAACCGAATCCTGGTTATTTTGAACTTAGGAGGAGGGAATGATGGACTAAACACAGTCATACCATTTGAAGATGATGAATATTACAATCTTCGTCCCACCATTGCTATTCCCCAGAATGAACTGCTCCCTGTCACCGAAACCTTGGGCCTGCATCCTGCATTGGCTCCGCTCATGGACCTCTGGAATGATGAAAACATGGCCATTATTCAGAATGTGGGCTATGATCAGCAGGACCTCTCTCATTTTCGATCTACCGATATCTGGAGAAGTGGGTCAGATGTAGACCAGATCATTTCTACTGGCTGGGTGGCTCGATACCTTGAAACACTTTATTTAGATTATGTGGAGAATCCACCAGTAGAGCCTATGGCACTACAGCAGGGCTCCACTGATGGTCTTTTGCTTACAGGTAACGAAGGTGTTCCCGGGGTGATTGTGGATGACCCATCCATTTTCTACTCTTTGGTTAACGAAACGTATGAAAGTGAATACAACAATGACCCTCCGGAAACCGCTGGTGGAAATGAGTTGTCATATGTCCGTCAAATTGACAATAATTCTTTTGCCTATGCTGGTGTTATCCAGGCCGCAGCAGAGGCGGGGCAAAATACGGTAGAATATCCTAATAACAGTGTTGGAACTCAGTTAAGTATTGTTGCAAAGCTTCTTTCTGGAGGACTCTACACACCAATTTTTCTGACTCACCACTATGGTTTTGACACCCACAATAACCAGTTAAACGAACACAATAATCTCCTGTCAGTGCTATCGAGCTCTGTCAGTACGTTCTTCCAGGACCTAAAAAATCTTGGACTTGGAGACCGTGTGGTTTTGCTTACCACCTCAGAGTTTGGCAGACGTCCCTTTGAGAATGGTTCCGATGGTACAGACCATGGTGCTGGTGCTCCTCAATTACTTTTTGGAAGTAAGGTAAAGGGCGGCATATATGGTTCTAATCCCAACCTGACTGATTTTGATAGCAATGCAAACCTGCTCCATGAGTTTGACTTTCGGCAATTATATGCTACCCTAATGACACAGTGGTTTGAGCTTAAACAGCAAGAGGTGGAAAATATTTTATTTCACCCATTCGAACCACTGCCTCTTATCGATAACCGTTTTTCTCTAAATTCAGATCCAATACAGAAAGAAAGTTTAACGGGTATACCGGATGACTATATCTTATCAGGTGCGTATCCCAATCCATTTAATCCGGTCACACAGTTGACCTACGGAATAAAACAAAATACCCTGGTGGATATTCGTGTTTTTGACATCAAAGGGAGGGAAATCCTTCACCCAGTGCATGATATTAAACCGGCTGGATATTTTCGGTTGAGCTTGAACAGTCGTTCCCTTTCCAGTGGAACGTATTCTGTTGTAATGCGGGCTGGCGGTACTGTTCGGAAAACAAGAATAACTGTCGTAAAATAAAACACATCAATTTCTCCTGTTGATCGGATAAAATTTTTATTTTATTTCAGGAAAAACCAGCCTAAATCCTCTTTTGACCATAAAGACCTTGGCCGTGTTGTATCATGTCTGTAAACGAAATAGATTTTATTAGTTTTCTTCAGTATCGTAAGTTCCGTTCCGCTTAACCTTTTTTTGAAATGGGATATTTCAGAAACTTAATAGAAAGTTTAGGAATTCTTTTTGATGGTATAGGTTATTGTTTTTGAAGGTTTTTTAACAGTGGGCAGGAGGCTCTCAATGTCAGTGATCATCTCATTAACCCGTGCCAATCTTTTTTCAAGGTTTTCTAATCGTTTGTCCACTGTTTTTGAAACTTTTGTAACCTGGACTACTCGTTTTTTCATGATTTTTTCTTTAAGGAGTACACTATTGTTGATGAACCTTCAGAGGGAGTTTTCCGTGACAACATTTTTATTAAGGATTCTAAGTTTTTCTCAATTTCCGCTATCTGTTTTTCTATTTTTAAAAGGCGGTTATCCGCGTCCTTTGTCCACTTGACGGTGGTCTCTTTTTTTTTAGTTAGTGGTTTTTGTGGGTTTCGCGACATAGCATTAGAAAAATAATTGGGATAGAGTAAAAAAGTAAATTAATATTGAATGTAGAAACTATCAAGAATTGATATAATATAAACCATGAATTATTGGGTAAAAGAATTGGGTTTTAAGAAAAAGGAGTTATCATGAGAAAACTGTACCATATTTTATTCATATTATTTTTTTCTATTGGATTATCTGATCAACCAGATTGGTCCATCAACCCCTCAAATTTTCAATTCAATGCGTCTATGACCGGTGTGTTGATCTTCAATGGCGAAGAATCAACTGACAGCAATGATATCATTGCTGCGTTTGTAGGTGATGAGTGTAGAGGGGTAAAAACAGATGGGATCCTTATTTCCGGGAAGATGGTCTTTGGTCTAACAATTTTTGGAAATGAAAATGGCGAATCTCTCACGTTTAAAGCTTATGATGCATCTAACGATCAGGTTAATGATAACATAGATTTTACTTACAGTTTTGTCTCCAATGATATCGTGGGCAGTGCTGAGGATCCCGTGGAATGGAATTTTATAACGCTCCTTTTAGGTGATCCAGATTTTTTTGTAACTATCACTGCGAATGCAGATGACGTAAACTATGAGTTGACCTTTGGATTTGCATCGGATGCTACCGATGGATATGATGATGGCATCGACCAGTACGCACCTCCGGCACCTCCTCCACCTGCTTTTGACGCAGCCCTGTCATGGGGCGGCGACCGTTATTATACACAGATCGTCAATGGAAGTGAAGATGATCTGGTGGAACATGAGTGGGATATCCAGATTGCTTATCCCGCTTCCAATCAGGTTACCCTGGAATGGGATTCAGAATTTATGGTGGGATTAGGGACATTTATTCTTCAGGATGCATTTGGTGGTATGATGATCAATGTGGATATGACTCAGGAAGGCTCTGTTGATTTGACCAACCCTGCTTTTACCACTCTAAAAATAAAGGTCACACCCAGCGGGGAATCTCCTCCTCCTGAGGAAACACAGGTCGCTTTTACAGTGATTGATGACGGAAATGATTACACAAACGTTGCCCTGAAAGGTCAGATGACTGGATGGGGAAATGTTCCCATGAACAATGACGGCAGCGGAACCTGGACGCTGACCCTTGCCCTTGAGTCAGGCGGCTATGAGTGGGGAGCTGTCGCAATTTCTGATGATTCGGTAGAGACGTGGTTGCCCTCATTAGCGGGTTTTGATTCTAACCCATATGTTACTG
>Ga0208524_1000084_pt1 | contig 47604 bp, 43 predicted proteins | sample ETNtaG_28_FD_185779 | JGI IMG/M metagenome (GOLD analysis project Ga0208524, IMG submission 185779) | Marine microbial and viral communities from oxygen minimum zone, Eastern Pacific Ocean - ETNP201406SV61 (SPAdes) (version 2) | ecosystem: Environmental > Aquatic > Marine > Oceanic ... | reverse complement strand
CGTGTTATATAATAAAAATAATATTATATGTTAATTGTAGTGATAATTATTGAAATCATATTGAAAAATAAAGATATTTCGTCTATATAATATATAATATTATATATAACTCTGACGAACTGTCTTTATTTTTAGCTATATAGTTTAATTAACACGAAATAATATAATAATACTAATGTTCAAGCGTTATAGCTTTGTTTTAGGCACTTAATATCATATATTGTTACTAAATTGTCGCGTAGTTATATGATAATTAGATTACGAATGATGTATAAAAAAATCGCACTTGATAATTTATGAGTGCGATGCACCACATTATAGGTAATATAGCACTTTGCTATAAAAAACGCGTGGTGAGCCATTTTGAGCCTCGTTTAGTGTAATTAAATAATATAAATCTTTATTTATTCTTTATTTATATAGTGTAGAAAAGAAATTATTGGTTGTGTTAAACCGAGCTTGGCATATTATTGCTATATTGATTTGCCTTTGAGGTATATTTTAATTTAAGCATTGTAACTTCTAGCTATCTTGTCTAAACGAGATTTATTATAGAGCTTTAAGTGTATTCGCCAGTTGGATACTTGTATTAATGTCAGTTTTGTCTTTGGATGAATAGTGCACCACTTGTTCAAGTGTAAATGTACCAGCGACAAGGAGTGTTCCTGCTAATATAAGTACTGTCGCTATGGATGCAAACATTGGAGACCTTCTGTGTATCTGTTGAGGCACTATAGGCTGCCGTCTTATAATTTGCCTCTCCTGCCTTCGTAAAGGCACTGGATATCTTCTTATATTTACGGCTGGTTTCTCAATTATATGCACAGGAACTTTCTGCACCTCTTCTTGTATGTCCTCAATTTCTTCTTCCGGTTCCTCATGAACTATTTTATTGATTTCAGGATAATTTGAACGCTCATCACTGCTGTAATACATTGGTTCGAGTTCTATTTTCCTGTATTCTATTTCTTTTTTTTCATTGCCTTGCTCTTTCTTGAAGCTCTTTTTCTGTGCAGTAATGACTCTCTCATTAATATACCAATTTCTCCCTACAAGTCTACAGTCTATTTTGTCGGCACGACACATCTGACCGAGGTAATCGGTGGTGTATCCTGCCAATTTTCCCGCTCGTTTAGACGAGATATACTTATTTCCTGCAAAGATTAGTTCGTCCATATTACTTATTATTATACTCTACCCCAGAAATACCTTATAATCAGCATCTGTGGAAAACTCCCCTATTTAACCGTCTGTAGCCATTTTTTTGTGTTATAAAAACTACGCAAGCTTCTTTTTGAGAGACTTCGCGGAACGAGTATTTCTTTTTAAAAACACCTAAAATTTCGAGCGAAATATAGTCTCACTAAAAAGCCTTGCACAGTTTCGCATCAGCGAAACGAGCAGAGCAAAATTTGTCGCAACAAATTTATGTGTGCTTTTTAGGGAGAGCTATGTGAGCGAGTATTTTTAATACTTTCTTACTTTAGAAGTTCTATGAAAAGTTTTTTTAGCACTTCTGGGTTTGCACTGCCACCTGTCATTCGCATACCCTGCCCTATTAGAAATTGTAGTGAAGTTTCTTTTCCGTTTTTATATTCATCCGCAACTTTTTTGTTCTCTGCAATTATTTTCTCTACGATATTTTTCAACTCACCTTCGTCACTCTTCTGCAGTAAATTTTTCTTTTTTGCTATTTCACTTGGACTTCCTCCCCTATCGTACATCTCTTTCAAAATGTCTTTAGCACCCCGAGATGAGATTTCATTTTTATGTATCATTGACATCAACTGCGCAAAACTCTCCGCAGTAATATTTTTATGTAATTTCTCACTTGAGTCGGCGTCAGTTTTTATGAGTCCTGCAATATCTGATGTGATGTAGTTGGACGCGGTTTTGATTAATTTTTTGTCCCCCTTGAACTCCCCAACTACCGCATCAAAGAGTTTTGAAAGATACGAATCTCGCACAAACATATCGGCATCCTCCTTTTTAATATCATATTCATCTACATACTTCCCTCTCTTCTCCCATGGTAGCTCTGGAAGCTGACTCTTCAAACTCTTCTCTTCAAGCTCTTTCATCTTATTTATATAAAGCTTCGGTAAATCTGGGTCAGGAAAGTACCTATAATCAGCAGAACCCTCCTTTATACGCTGTGAAAAAGTCTCTTGTTTGCCTTCATCCCATCCACGAGTTTCTTGCGCTACTTTTCCACCTTCATCCAGTAATTTCTCCTGTCTGTTGATTTCATATGAAATAGCGCGTTCAACAGCGCGAAATGAGTTGAGATTCTTAACTTCTACTTTTGTACCCAGATTACCGTTTCCTTCTGGTTTAATTGAGATATTTGCTTCAACGCGCATCTCGCCCTTTTCCATATTCGCCTCTCCTACCTTAAGCGTTCGCAGTAAAAGCTGTAATTCTTTGGCAAAAAGACTTGCCTGAACACCATTTTCAATAACTGGCTCTGTCACAAGCTCCATAAGAGGTACTCCCGCACGATTAAAGTCTATTAAACTGTAGTTGCTAAAATGTGTTGATTTTGCTGTATCTTCTTCTAAGTGTATACGAGTAATATCTATTCCCTCTAGACTGCCCCCTGAAACAAGTGGATATTTGTACTGACTAATCTGATATCCTTTAGGAATATCGGGATAAAAGTAGTTTTTGCGGTCAAATTCGGTAAAATCTGCCAATTTACCTTCTACTGCAACACCAACTTTCAAAACACTCTTTACTGCTTCCTTGTTTATAACAGGCAAAGTCCCGGGGTGTGCCATACATACTGGGCATATATTTACATTGGGCATATTCACATCTGGGTCATTTTTAGAATTGCAGAACATTTTCGTCTTTGTTTTAAGCTCTGCGTGTATCTCCAGCCCAATTGTCGGCACATATTTCATATTCTTAATGATATCATAATTTAGCGTTTTATCTGTCCTATACGGCTTAGACGATAGATTTTATATACGATATAGGTAAATCCGAAGAAAAGCACTACCCCAGCAGAAAATACTATGAATGTCATGTATTGCTTTTGCACCAAAGCGTCACCAATGTACGCAAATATAAAAGCAAACGGGGTTATACCTACAACCGTCGCTAGTGTGTATTTTTTGAAGGAGATTCTACTTAGGAGTCCGACAGCATAGCTTAAAAGGTCAACGGGTAAAATAAAGCGCAAAAGCACAAGTCCGAAGAATTCAACATTTCCCGAAAAATATTTCTCGTATTTCTCTAATCTTTCAAGTGATATGAAAGCAGTGAGTAAAGGCTTACCAAGATGGCGCGCTATCAGAAACGCAATTACCGCACCGAGTGTCCAACCTGTGATACTATAAATACTTGTGAGAAACGGTCCAAATATTGCGCTTGCAGGCACAACAAGAGGAAGTGCGGTCAAAGGCGCAATGACTGTAACAAAAGCAAAAAGAAGAATAAACGAAATTGCTCCTACAATATCGTCTTGTATAAACTGACTAAAGTAGTCTATGAATGTTCCTGTGCTTGCAATATATATGGCAAGCGCAACAAAAACAAAAAACAAGATGTGGGAGGATTTGATTGATTGCCAGTTTAATTTAAAAAAAGACATTCTTTAAATATTAGCACTATTTTAGGAAGGCGGAAACCACCCCGCGCGCCTTAGGCGCGCGGGGTGGTTTTTTTAATTTTTCCTAAAATCCTAATAGCCCTTTAAATGCGTCCAGTGTATTTGCGGGTGTGTCAGTATTATCAGTTGGTATTGGTTCAGCTGGTGCAGAGTCTGGTATTGGTTCTGGTGTTGGTGGAGGTGTACATCCTGACATACATCCACTGCTGTCATACTCGTATCCGCTTGAACACGCAAAGCCACCAGCTCCTTTACATGAAGGTGTAGTGTAATCTGTTGACCCACTACTACAATCTGATGCACAATTATATGTATCTTCTCCAGAGTTACACACCCCATCACCACAATAATCTGAATGTGTCACATTTCCTTCCTGACATTCTGTAAGAGAACTGTATTTGTATGGATTAGTACAACCGCTTGTGCTTCTTAATTCACAACTGTTAGTACTTGAATTATATTCATACCCTGTAAAGTAAGCGTTACATGTTACAGGTGGTGATAAGTCGCCTATACACTGCCCGAATACTTTACATCCATTTTCGTCAGCAATAGTCTCGCGATACTGCCCATCTGGACACAGCTCTGGCTTTACTAGAGACAAATCTGGGCACTGTGTTTGATCAGACGCTATGCATTCTCCCGGCATATAGCAACCATCGGCACTTGTGTATCCTCCATCGCGATATTCCCCATCAAAACATGGCGCGATTTTTCATTGAGCATGAAAAAGTGACAGTACTTAGTGTGTGCATATTAAAAAAGTTGTTGTTATTAATAACAACAACTTTATCCCACCTAAATATCCGTAAAACTACTTATTTATCCACAATTTACTTGCCATGACACTTTTTAAACTTCTTGCCGGAGCCACAGTGACATGGGTCGTTTCTGCCTATCTTTTTGCCATCTGATGTGCGTGGTGCTGTTGCCGGCGCAGCCACAGGCTGCGCCTTCAGATTTCCTAAAACACTACCTTCTTCATGTACTTCTTGCACTTTTTGTCGCTCTCGTGCGAAAGCATCACCACCGATATTAGGTAGAAGTCGTAAAATATGCTCGTCAGCTGACTCTTCTAAATCTTTAAACATTCGGAGTCCCTCCTTTTTATACTCAATAAGAGGATCCCTCTGTCCATATGCACGAAGATTTACAGAACCTCTCATATAATCCATCACCTCCAAATGCTCCACCCAAAGCATATCAATCACCTGCAGTATTAGACGCTTAACTGCATTATAGAAATCTTCCTCGCCAAGTGTAGAAATCTTTCCTTCAATAATCTTCCCAATTTCTTCATCTCCGGCAGTCAAGGCTTCGAGTTCTTCCTTTATAACATTATTGTCACCATTAAGGACTCTTCCTCTGCGTTCATAAATTGCAGAGCGCTGTTGATTCATAACATCATCATATTCAAGAACATGTTTTCGCGCGTCAAAGTTAAATCCTTCAATCTTTGTTTGCGCCGACTCAAGTGATTTTGTAATCAGACGATTCTCAATTGCCTCGTCTTCGGCAATGCCGAAACGCCCCATCATCTTCTTTATCATATCTGATGCAAACACTCTCATTAAAGAGTCTTCTAAAGATACGAAGAACTGCGTCTCACCTTCGTCCCCTTGGCGCCCTGAGCGTCCGCGAAGCTGGTTGTCTATCCTTCGCGCTTCATGTCTTTCGGTTCCTAAAACAAAAAGTCCTCCGAGTTTCTTTACTTCTTCATACTGCTCCTTTGAACCGGGGTTGCCACCAAGTTTAATATCAACTCCACGCCCCGCCATGTTTGTCGCAATCATAACTTTACCCTTGCCTCCTGATTGCGCAATTATTTCTCCTTCTTGTTCATGCTTTTTGGCATTTAGGACTTCGTGCGGTATCCCTTCTCGTGTCAAATAAGCGCTTAAAAGCTCGTTCTTTTCAATTGAAACAGTACCAATGAGTACTGGTTGACCTTTTTCGTGAAGCCCTTTGACGGTACGTGCGATTGCTTTGAATTTCCCTTGTTCTGTCTGAAAGATGAGGTCGCCTTGGTCAATTCTTTTGGTCTCTACATTTGTTGGAACTGAGACAGTGTGCAAGCCGTAGACACTGTAGAACTCTTCAGAGGAAGTTATGGCTGTTCCTGTCATACCGGAGAGTTTTTTGTACATTCTAAAATAATTTTGGAATGTGATTGATGCAAATGTTCGCGACTCTTTTTGTACTTCAACTCCCTCTTTTGCTTCAATCGCCTGATGGAGGCCTTCTGACCACCGTCTCCCTGGTTGAAGTCGTCCTGTAAACTCATCCACTATTATTATTTCTCCTTCTTTCACAACATAATCTTTATCTTTCTCAAACAATGCTTTCGCGCGAACTGCAGTTTCTAAATGATGTACATATTTAATTCCTTTTTCAGTATAAATGTTTTCAACGTCGAGAATTTTTTCTACTTTTTCTATCCCATCGTCTGTAAGTTGTATCGCACGCATCTTCTCGTCAACTGTAAAATCTTTTTCACCAGTCATTTGCCTCGCGATTTCGCTAAACTTTCCATACAAATCTCCTGACTCGGCAGATGGAGCAGAAATAATAAGAGGTGTACGAGCTTCGTCTATTAGTATAGAGTCAATTTCATCAACGATTGCAAAATTGTGCTCTCTTTGTCGCAAATTTTCTGATTCATATTCAATATTGTCTCTCAAGAAGTCAAAGCCGAATTCATTGTTTGTACCGTATGTAATATCAGCAGCATAAGCCTCTTTACGAGAAACAGGCCTTAAAAATTCGTGAAGTACCTTAAAAGAACCGAGTTCGTCACGCTCTTTATCAAGTTCTTTGTGCTCTGGGTCATATATAAAGGATTCATCATGGTTTATAACCCCTATAGAGAGCCCTAAAAAGTTATAAATCTGCCCCATCCATACAGCATCACGACGAGAGAGATAATCGTTTACAGTGATTACATGGACGCCTTTGCCCTCAAGCGCATTGAGATACACTGGTAGTGTGGCAACTAAGGTTTTTCCTTCTCCAGTCCTCATCTCGGCAATGTTGCCTTGATGAAGGATAATACCCCCCGAGAGCTGCACATCAAAATGTCTCTGTCCAAGTGTGCGTTTTGATGCCTCACGACAAACAGCAAAGGCCTCTGGAAGAATATCATTCAAAGATTCTTTTCCGTCAGCTGGCGAATTGATTCTTTTTTTAAACTCTTCTGTCTTTCCCTTAAGCACCTCATCTGATAAATTGGAGATCTCACTCTCATAAGAGTTTATATCGGCAACCAAAGGAATGAGCGCTTTGAGCGCTTTTTTATTTTCATCACTAAATAATTTTTTCAGTTGAAACATATCTTTAGAGCAGTATTTTAACACAAAAACAAAGCCCCGTCATCTGATGAATCAGGACGGGGTTTTGTTTAAAGGAAGCTCTCTTATCGTCGTCGGCGTCGTGCCTTTCGTTTTGGAGCAGCTTTCTTTCTCTTTGGAGCAGCTTTTCGCTTTTTAGCTTTTCGCTTTGGAGCAGCTTTTCGTCGCTTTGCTTTTCTCTTTGGAGCTGCTTTCTTTCGCTTTGCTGGTTTTCGCTTTGCAGCTTTTCTTTTAGCTGGTTTTCGCTTTGCAGCTTTTCTTCTTTTTGCCATACTAATTGATTGATTAATTGATTACTAGTAACCAAACTACAACAACTTTCGACCATTCTTTTTTAAACTTTTTTTAAAAAAAGAAAAAATTAAAACTGTCGTGTGTGATACTTATATTATCTAATACAAAAAAAGTTAAAACAATAATTTTTTTAAAAAAAGTGGGGATAACTTTTTATAAATAAAAATTAAAACTTTCCAACAAAAATTATTTCGGGAGTAATCTTAATTTTTGTTTTTTTATATACTTTGTGTGCAACCTTTTCAGAAAAAGTTTTTACATCTTTTGCACTTGCACTACCATAATTAATTATTATAAGTGGTTGTTTCTCTGATATGCCTATACTGCCTTCTCTTAGCCCTTTCATATCAAGATTATCAAGAATTTTTGCAAGATGTATTTTATTGCCTTCTATAACTGGATTCTTAAAGAATGAGCCCGCAGTGCCGTATTTCTTAAGATCAGGAAATTTATTTTTTCTTATTTTACCTATTGCACTTCGGACTTTTTTAAGTTTTGGTGTATTGTTGTTTTTAAAATATTCTTTTATATCTTTGTAAGAAAGATTTACATTTTCTTCATATGAGAGTTTTAGACAAATTTTAGTTATTATAAAATTATTTTTTTTAAAGATACTGTCCCTATAATCAAACTTGCACTCTGATTTTTTTAAAATAATTGTTTTTAAATTTTTCGTATCAAATACTTCAACCCATTCTAAGTTATCTTTTATTTCCATTCCATAAGCTCCTATGTTCCCTGCTACTGCACCCCCTACTGTCCCTGGAATAAAAGAAAGGTTTTCGATCCCATATAGTTTATTTTGTATTGATGACTCAACTACTCTGTCCCAATTCTCACCTGCACCACAAATTGCCTTTTCATCCTCATATGAAATTCCCTTTATTTCAATCTTTATAACAAGCCCATTGAAACCAGAATCAGATACTAATATATTCGAACCGCCTCCCAATACAAAAACCTGCAGAGAATTTTTTTTGCTAAAATCAACTGCTTCTTTAAGCTCACTCACTGATTTAACTTTACAAAAATAATTTGCACAACCTCCGACTTTAAATGTGGTGAGGTTCTTAAGCGGTTCATTTTGTTTTATGTTCATCCTGTACGAAATAACCTCTCCAGAGTTTTTACCAGAATATTTATTTGAATTATTTCGTACGGGATTCATAGAAATTACACTCACGTCAAATTATGGCCGGCGGGAGCGAGCTCCAATAAAAGTCTATGTGAGTGCCGCCGCCGGCCGTAGTTTGAAACGAGTGTGTGTTCTTAATAATAATACATTCTATACAACACAACAAATACCAAAAATTTGACAAAAAGGTACAATTTGCTATACTATTTGTGTGAGTGCCACTTGAGTGTGGCTCTGACGAAAGTCTGCGAAAAGCCCGCCGTAAGGCGGGCTTTTCGTTTTATGGATTTCTTCCTGCTTTTATCTCCTTGATGATAAACTCTCCATCCTCTCGAAATCCCTCATCAAGATCAATCGCCTTTTGTATCTCACTTATTGCCATCTGCCTCTTGTCGAGCTCAAGATACGCCGCACCTAAAGAGACATGGTTTTGAGCACTGTCAGGACCTCTTTCAATGACAATTTCAAGAGATTTTACAACCTCATCAAATCTACCTATTTTAGCATATGCTTGAATAATTCTATTATCAGCTCTGTCACTATCTGTTATAGGGCCTATTAAATTATTGATTTCTTCAGTTCTTCCCGTATATATTGCACCTACTCTGTAGATAATTTCAGCATTTTTGAAATTAGTGTCCAGATTATATGCTCCTTCAAACACATCAAAAGCTTTATCGGTTTCACCAAGATTTAGATAAGCAGTACCTAATTCAAAAGCGATTGCTTGTTTTTTAGGAGAAAGTTCAACTGCCTTTTTCAAGTGTGGCAATGCTTCTTGATGGAAGTTGAAATTATTAAGAAACGCTGCGTAGAAAATGCGGATGCGCGCGTCTTCTGGCCTTTCTTTTACCAGAGCCCCTAATTCACTTTTAGCAAGTTCAAAGAATCTTGTTTGTATTTCTATCGGTGCGCCACCATTTTTCACTCGCATGGCAGCCGTTGCGGTTTGTTCTATTACTTCTTGCTTGCCAACAGTTTTGTAAGAGAGTGCTTTTTCAAGTTTTTCTAGATTTACTTCAAGTCCCCCCGCCTGCGGACTAATCGCTTGTATCAGCGTGCGCGCAGTGACAATTCCTTTTATATTGAAAAAGTATAATGACGAAATAACTGCAATTATGATTACCGGTATAGCAATTCTACTTAAACCATTGCTTTTCTTACTCTCATCTGTATTGTTTGCCACTTCCCTGTTGAGAGTTGAGTGTGTATGAATATAAGCTGCAATAGAGAAGAAAAGAATGTAGCTCATAATATTGTCAAACACAAACATATTATGGAAAAAGTATCCAGCTAAGAGCCCTGTGAAAATACCTTTTTCTGTCACAGATAAGTGCGTTTCCATTTTTCTCCATAAATAGAAAAGCATAAAAATAGGTATTGAGAAATATGCAATAAAGCCCAAAATACCACCTGCAATCAGCCAATCAAATACAACGTTATGAACCCTGTCAAACCATGGCTCTTGCGAGAAGAGTGATGGTTCATAGTATTTGTTAAATACAAAGTTAAAGTTTTCCTGTCCCCAACCAAGTATTGGTCGTTCCTTCAAACCTTCAAAAGCCATACCCCAAATCGTAAAACGAGAAGCACCTTCTTCAAGAGTGATATTAGAAAATCTACTTAAAACTTGCCCTTTTTTTACAAATTGAGTATCTTTTATAGCTATAAAAATCCCGACAGACGCTATTGTGGCAATCAAAACACCGATTGAAATTTTCCTAATCAGGATTTTTTGTTTCTCAAATATAGAGATTAAAAGCGTCGTTACTATTACACCGACAACAAGACCGAGGAGTGTACTTCTTGTTGCTGTGAAATATAAAATTATAAGTTGTAGAACAATTGCTGCGCCATAAAGATATTTCATCCATGCACCTCCACGCCATCTGACAAGTAAAAATAACGTAATGAAAATATGAAAGAGCATATAGACCGCCAAGTACGACGCATTGCCGAAAGTACCATCAAGACGCACCCCACCTTGATTTATATTAATCTTTCCAGAAAGTTGCAATAACCCATAAAAACCTATGAATACACTTACAGCAACAGAAGTATTCCAAAACCGATTCCAAATCTTTTCAGCATTCAATACGGTCCCTGCTACGACAAAGTAGCCCAAAAGATGTGCTAGAGTCAAAAATCCTTCCATCCTTTCAAAGTTGGACCAGAAGCTCTTAAACGGGTTTGCACCGAAAATATCTGCAATTGCAATAATTCCAACAAAAGAAAGTATTGATATCAAAAGTAAAGTAAATTTAGGACGATACGCTTTATCTAAAACTGCAAGTATTGCCCATCCGCCCAAGAGAAGCTCAACAATAATACTAAATGCAAAGTTCTTTCCCGTAATAAATGGAAAAAACATAGTACTCGAAATAACAAGTGGTATAAACGGCACAGCAAATATACCACCAATCAATAAATATCTAAGTATTTTTTGAACATTCATCTTGTACACTATATCATATATTATATTTTAAATACCAACAGCTTATTTCTTCTTCAGGAAAAAACACACTCTATCGGAAAACGCTTCAGAGCGCGGGAGAATTCTGTTTTTTGCTGGAAAATTAACCCCTGGAATAAAATTCAGTCGTCCAAGCATTGGTACAGGGCCTTTACTATAGTATGTTTCTACTAAATCAAAATCCTTCAGATAGGTTTTTTTGAAAACATCTCTTGTTGTAAAGAGCAAATGATTATTCTCAAGCGTCCATCCAGACATATTACCTGTAAGCGCAAATTTTATTCTATAAAAAATATTAAACTGATTCGGGACTGAAAATATAAACATTCCATCTTTTTTCAAAATCCTTGATGCTTCCTGTATAACTAAAAAATAATTCTCAAGGTGCTCGATTATTTGGAAAGCCGCTATTACATCCAATTCTCCGGCTTTAAAGTTTAATTTTTCAACGTTTAGATCTAACGCTTGATGTTTGTACTTTTTATTCTCAAGATAATTTGCCAAATCAGCTCCTTGTAAGTTTTGGAATCCTGCCTTATCTAATTTATCAAGGAAATATCCTCTGCCACACCCTATTTCAAGTATATTGGAATTTTTTTTAATAAATTTATTGAAATAATCGAAAATAAAAGGCTCTTTTAAGATCCAACTTAGTGACTGCTTAACACCGATGTATAATTCTGGTTTTTCTTTTATTTTTTCTGATTCTAAATATTTCATTTATGAATTCAAGTGTTTTTTCAACTTGTTCGCAATAAACACATCAGTTGCAATCCGAGATTCATAAGTCATCCCACCTATATGTGGAACAATTACTAGATTTTGATTTTTCTTTGCATATTCAACAAGAGGATGATTGGAAAAATTTTTGACAAACTCAAGTTCATCTGCTAGCACATCTGTCCCATAACCTGCAATTTGTTTACTCTCGAGTGCGACAAGTAAATCCTTTTCATTTACAATTTTACCACGCGACGTATTTATAAGATAAGCATTATTTTTCATTTTATTGAAAGTATCAGTATTAAACATATTCTCTGTCTCATTATTCAAATGTGTATGAATTGAAATAACATCACTTTTTGAGAGGAATTCATCAAATGATTTCTTTTCATATTCATCAGTATCAACATGTGGGTCATAATAAATTACATTCATATTAAATGCTTTTCCATATTGCGCCATCCATCTCCCTAAACGCCCAAGTCCAACTATACCAAGTGTCTGTCCGTATATATTATGGCCACGAAACTTTTCTCTATCCCACTGATAATTTTTAACCGAATCAAAAGCGTCCGACATCAATCGCAAAAGCTTTATCATAAGTCCAAATGCAAGCTCTGCTGTTCCTGTTATAGAATTTAAAAAATCTGTCTCTCCTTTTAAACTTAAAACCTCTATATTTTTTGACTGTGCATATTCTATATTAATATGGTCAAGTCCAGTAGTTGCGGTTATTATTATTTTTAATTTTTTTGCATTATCAATTACTTCTTTATCAAAATTAAGACCAAGTCCAATAACGATAATATCGTATTTTTCTATAATACCAACAAGTTCGTCTTGTGTCGGAGTAATATAATCAACTTCTCCAAGTTCATTTAGAACAGCTTTTGCCTCATCGGCATACCCCTCTCCAATTGTATTTAGAATTTTGTAATCCATAATTATTAATTTATATTATCCATCCAGAATTTGGCGGTTTCGAAATCAATTGATTCATTTATATCAATTGACCTCTCTTCTGGCATAATATATGGTCTTGAAATCTTGCCAAATAGATCGCCCTCCATTATATACTCAACTTTTGTGAGATAAATTGCGCAATTTCTCTTGTATACTTTTGAAAGTTCTTGTCTTTGTGTTGGAGCACCATCTTCGCTTTCTTGAAGAAGTGGTTGTATAAGGTCGTTTTCTATTTTTTTTAATTTTTTAAGTGAAAAATCAGTCAACTCTACCATACTCATCACTGAATCTGCATCAGTATCAACAATTTTTTTTATACATTCATCAATATCTTCTGCACTGCGCAATGGTGAAGTCGGCTGAAGAATCATTAGATAATCGTATTCTTCGTTGTCATTATCTTTGAGCCAGTTGAGCGCATGCTGTACCACTTCTATTGATGTACTTTTATCGTCCGCTATTTCCTTTGGGCGCATAAACGGAACATCTGCTCCATATTTTTTTGACACATCTCTAATATCGTCATAATCAGTTGACACTATTGTTCTCGTAAGATATTTACTTTTATTTGCAACTTCAACAGTATATGCAATCAGCGGTTTACCTGCCAGTGATTTTATATTTTTGCCAGGAATTCCTTTTGAACCTCCTCGCGCTGTTATGATAGCTAATGTTTTCTTTTCTTTATACATAAATAATTATTCGTGAAACTTTTTTTGTATGACTGGATCAATTTTTGCCAAAACTCCAGCTATTGTCTTTCCAGTATTTTTCTTGTAATAAAGATTATCCTGTTTGTATTTCCCAACTTTAAGCTGTTGTCGTATCGCCTTTTTAATATCATTTTTCCTGTGCTTACTAACATCAATAACATTGTTCCCCCGCATTCTGCCGTTTTGCCTGCTACCAATATTGACAGCAGGAATTCCAAGATATGAGCACTCTTTTATACCAGAAGATGAGTTACCAACGACACAAAGTGTTTTCTTTAACAAACCTGTAAATTCTTCAGGGGGTAAATATTTAATAAAGCGAATGTGTTTTGAGTTGTTGTTTTCCCTAAAAACACGGATTGCTTTTGATACCTCATCTGTACCAGCATCAACGTTTGGCCAGAACCAAATAGTAGGAATGTTGAGCTCATGTATGGCGTTCAATAATTCCAGAGTATGTTTTCTGTTTTTGCCATACTCTGTAGTAACAGGGTGATTTAATACTAAAAGATATGGTTTATCTATATTAACAGAATCTCCGACACCAAAATAGTTGACGAGTTTATTGTGGGCTTTGTATTTTTTTCTTGCTATAAATTCTATATCAGGAGAGCCAACATTAAATACAAAATCAGACTGTTCTCCCATTCTTATTATCCTATCTTTAGATAAATCGTTTGTTGAAAAATGAATATGTGACAATTTGGTAATTGCATGCCTTACGCTTTCGTCTATTGTACCGGACAGATCGCCACCTTCAATGTGCGCAATCGGAATATTCAAATATGATGCAGCCAAAGCGACTGCAAGCATTTCATATCTATCACCACGAATAATAACAATATCGGGTTCAAGATTTTCAAACACTGTCGCAAACTCTGTAATACCAATCCCTGCTGTCTTTGCCATAGCAACAGGACTACCCCCTGCCAAGGTCATAATGATTTTCGCACTGCATTTAAATCCGTCTTTCTTCATTGTAGAAAGCACATCGCCATATTCTGACAAAAGGGCAGAAGCTCCTACTATAATCTGTAGTTCTACATCTTTATGTTTTTTTAATTCTTCTAAAAGAATCTTGTTCCTTCCATAATGGATTACTGAAGTAATTACAAAACAAATTTTTCTTTTTTTCTTAGTGATAGACATAATTTTACTATTCTAACACATCAAATATTATCGGATCATATTTTTTGATTGTCTTTTTTGTTTTCTTGCCGATAACTTCTTCAAATTTTTCCGACGGCAATCCTTTAGCATACATTTTTGGACGCATAGCAAATATCATTTCTTTTGTTATAACAGTTCCTTCTTTAATATCACACCCAGCCATAAGTGACTTGTTAAAATATGGCCTAAATTTATTGCCAGAACCTTCAAGTTCTTTTTCTTTATCTCCATAAAACGGAGTGGAGTCTGCTTTTTTATATTCCCCGTTCCTTATAGCATATACCATTGCTCTCATCTCCTTTGGTGTCATTGAAACTTTGTGGTCTGAACCCCACAGATCTCTTGAAAGAGAGAAATGTTTTTCTATTATACTTGCGCCAAGTTTTACTGCAGCGAGTGCAATATCGTACCCAACAGAATGATCAGAAAATCCAATCGCAATGTCAGGATATTTTTCTTTTAATTTTTCTATTGTACTTAAATTAAAATATTCTGCAGTGGCAGGGTACTGACTAATACAATAAAGTACTGCAAGTGGTGCACCTTTTTCCTTTAGATATTTTATGGTGTCGTCAAGTTCTTTGAAACTTACCATTCCGTTTGAAACAATAATCGGTTTCCCTGTGCTTGCCATGTAATCAAGAGCAAGATAATCTTGTGCATCACCAGAACCGACTTTCCAAAATGGCACCTCAACCTTTTGAAGTTTTTGCGCCGCCTTACGGCTCATTGGCGTTGAAAAAAATATGATTTTTTTTTCATCACAGTATTTTTTAAGTGGTTTTAAAAAAGTATCAAGTGGGGTTGCGTTTGTGTTTCTTGTTACCCAACTGTATCTATCACTTCCTTGAAAATGCGGTGATGTAATATTAATATCCAACTGTTCGTCCTCAACTTCGTGTGTTTGAAATTTTACTGCATCAGCACCAATCTCAACCGCCGCATCAACCAACTTTTTGGCATTTTGCAGATATTCTTCAACAGAACGATCATCTTCGCTTTGAATAAAATTTTTACCAATCTCGGCAATGATAAAGATGTAATCTTTATCAAGCAATTTAGCCATATTTTTTGTATTTATTGAGGTCATTATGTTTAATATATTGTGTTTTATACAACAAAATATAGCTATAAAAGTAACCGTTTATTATTATCGTGAATTTGGACGGTCTTGGTCACAGTCACCTCGAGTTATATAAAAATTATTATATGTCGCGATACCAAGATTCTTGAGATTTTCGTCTATGATTTTGAATGCGAAGTTTGTTGAACGACGTTTATGGTCTATCGGACTGAAAAGATATGGGATAGATGCATACGGTTCCTCATTAGTTTCTTTAAATCCTGTGCTTTCAAGCGTACTTTCATGAAAGTCTCCAGTGAAAGAAAAGTCAGCAAGATCTACTTTTTGTTCAAGCAACCATTTGCATACTGCATTTAGCATAAATTCTTCTGCATTATCTTCCGCTGCAAAATCAACAATACGACCTGTTGTGTACTTCCCTGATTTTTCTAACCTTACAACAACAAAAGCTTTTATTTCATCATCCTTTTCTGTGACAAAAAGCTTATAATCAAACATTGGATGATTTTTGTATCGCCAATTTAGATATTTACTATTTCTGTTTACTGTAATTTTATATTTCTTTTTTACACTTTCCCAGAAACTGTCTATGCTTTTATTAAATGAGTTAACTTGTGAAAATTTAAATTCATCATTTGCAGATATATTTTTTACATCATTAAACACCATATCTTCTTTCCCAATCATTTTTCTGACCTTCTCTGCATCAAATATTTTAACGAATCTACGAACCAACATTTGTTCTTGTTTGTCTGAATGAACTTGCCAGCCTGTTTTATCATAAAGTCTTTCAAGTACTGGCTTATAAGCTGTCGTATAGGCAATCTGCGCATCTGAAAGCGCAACATCTAACATTTCGTAACCAAATCCCTTAGATTGAAGTGTTTCATCTATCTGCCAATTAGCAAGACATACCCCATAAATATCTTTTCCAAAATAATTAAACGAAAGTGGAATAACTCCAAGAAATCCCATTACTTTTTCTTTTATTTTAACAACAAATACATTTATATTTGATGTTTTTGAAAATGGAGTTTTATATTGCCACTCTACAAATTCTTTAATAGTTAAAATATAACGATCGTGAAACCAGCTTTTAACAAAAGTAGTAAATTGTTCCCAATTATTGTCGTTTAATCTTTCTATATATTTTCTTAACTCCATTTTACAAGACTTTATGTTTCTTAAGTATAGATTTTATATCACCAACGTTTTTTACAGCAATTATTTCTTCTATATCAAATTTAACATTAAAATTCTTTTCAAGTTCTGATACAAGTAAAAGTCCATTGAAAGAATCCCATTCAGAAGTATTCTCAGGACTTGTCTCATCTTTTATTGTAGTACTGTCAATATTTAATATTTTACCAATTATTTCTTCTACTTTCATAATAATTAATTTAATTCTATAAAATCAGGACTTTCAAAGTCTTGTTTTGTATCATATTCATACACAAACATTTTATTATTTTTTGAAATTTCTTTGAAACCAATACTTGTTAAGAATGCTTCACTGGGTTTGTTTTTCTGTGTCGGAATAAATTCACCAACAATGGTTAAAATTTGTTCTTTTCTGGCATTCTCTAATATATATTCAAAAAAAGTCTCTTCTATCTTTCTTCCTAAAATCCTGCAACTAAGTAGCAATGTATCTATACGCCATACATTATCTTTAGGCTCTAGTACAACCACACCCACTATACCATAGTCACCAAACTTATCGCTTGCTTCGAGCGTCCATACTTTCCATCCTTTCTTAATAAAATCTCTTATATTGACTTCCGAATATCTTCTCGTAGCCAAATTAAATTGATTTGTCTTTTGTGTCAATTGGCTTATACGAGGAAGTGTGCCTTCAGAGGCTTCTTTGATCTTTACTTTAAGCTCTAATGTTTTTAGATAATCATTAACATCTAAAGATTTGACTTTGAGTTCGTCTCGCTTTTTCTCATCTTTATACATTTGACTTCTCTTTTTGTCTTCTTTTGTAAGGCTACCTGATGCAAAACCTGCATATGTTTTCAGACGATCAATCGGCACAACTGCGATTTCTGGAAGTGAACTCCGCACTAAATCCTGTTCAAATGCACTGTCATCAACAAAAACAAAGCTGTCCAAACTCAAATTAAGCTCTTTTGCTAATTCACGCATGTTTGACGCTTTGTCATTCCAGTTTATACAATATGCTGCAAAATGCTCTTTTTTAAGAAGCATGTCGGGATGATTATTTATTGCATCAAGTGCGTCTTTCTTATTATTTTTGCTATTTATTGCAAGAAGTATACCTTTCTCATACAAAGTAAGAATATATTCTTGAAGGTTCACATCTGGAATAATGTTTTGTACGCCGTCTTCCCCCACTATCCCCTTCCATAAAGTATTATCCAAATCAAGTACTAGACATTTTTTTGTTGCTCCCATGCGCGCCACTATATATTCCATAAATTCTTCAGAAAGTGCGGGAAACGCATCCATAGTAAGACGTATGTCACCAAGTTCTGTAAACTTCGTATACCAATATTCATCTTTTCCAATTCTTTGTAGAAAATCCTCAAAATCAAATATAGAGAAATTCTTAAAATTGTTAACAGCTTCTCTTAGAATTTTATTTAACTCTTTTACTTTTACAACACCTGCAGTGTTGTCGTATTTTTTGGGGGACACGGCAAAGCTTGAAAATACTATTTTTGCATTTGTATTCAAAGATAGAGAACTAACTAAATCTTCTATATGTTTATTATCTCTGATATCTCTTGCGTCAATTAAAATATAAATCACATACGGATTAAATTTATATAAACCGCTTTCAACATTTAAAATCTCCTGTGTAAACTGATTATATGGAGCATTGTATGTGTTGACAAAAAGATTATGAAAAAGTGCATTACTTGAGAAAACTTCCGGCAAACCTTGTATAGTAAAGCTACTTAAGAATGCAACTCGTGTTTTACGAATATATTGCGGTCTATCTGCTTGAAAATCTAAAAGTTTTTTTCCGACTGAAATATAATCACCAGCTGTTGCAGATGTATCTGCATAAATATTGCTTATCTTGTGCTGTATTTCTTTGAACTCCATGGTTAATTAATATTATTTTCGTCTAGAAAATCTCTCACATCATTCGTGTCATAACGTGGAATAGTAAGTAAATTATCATCTCGTGTAATTCCACGTGGTTCTGTGGTGACCGCATGTGTAATATTTGTCTCATTTAAAACTTTGAACATACTTTTTGAATCTTTATTCAAACGACCATAAGGGTAACAAAAGACATTCGGCTGTTTTCCGAACAATTCGACTAATTGTTTCTGTGAATATTCCAATTCTGTTTTCATTTCGCTTCGAGATATACTGTCAAATGCCGGATGATTATGAGTATGGTTACCTAAAATAAAATTCATACTAAACAACTCTTGCGCTTCTTCTCTGCTCATAAAAAATTCTTTTATTAACGCCTTTTCATCTAAGTTATATTCTTTAAAAAACCACTTGAAAAACTCTTTTTGTTTATTCAAATCTAGTTGTGAAAGTGCTTCTTTGAAATTTTTTATAGATATTCTTTTTTCATGTCTTCTCTTGTCTGTAATAGATATGTCCACAGGAATATGTAATTCTTCCGTTTCATTAGGAAGATATGCATCAATATATTTATTAAATGCATTTATAAGATCTTCCAGTTCTTTGATCGAAAGCAGTATATGAATCTTATGTGCAGTCGGAATATAGCCATCGTAGATACCGCTCATAATAAAAAATGTCGCGGTAGCATTATATTTTTGTAAAATCGGCAATGCGTTCTCGTACTGATCTTTCAATCCATCATCAAATGTAATAGCGCACATCTTTTTATCTCCCCCTTTCTTAGCTTCCCCATACACTTTTTCTATAGAAGCAAAAGAATAATGTTCGGATAAAAATTTTATCTGTCGCTCAAACTCATTAATAGAGCACGGGAAAATCCCTCCGCGCTTATCACTTGGATCTTCCACATAATGGTACGTGATTGAAATATGTTTATTGTCTAAAGAAAAGTTCATAGATTATTTTATTTTAATCGCAACCGCTATCGCAAGTCCCCCATCATGACTAATGCTGATTTCTAGCTTATGTATTTCTTTTGTCTTTAAAACAACATTTGGCTTGCCATTACCATCATGAGTGACCTCAATAAGGTCGTACCGTTTCATTATATCACTGCCAACCGCCTTCATTACTGCTTCTTTTGAGGCAAAAATACCGGCAAGATGTTGAGATGGGTTTGGCTTATTAAAACAATACTCCCATTCACTATCAGTAAACACTTTCTCCCATAAAGAAAAATCTTCTTGTTTGATTTTCTTGAACCTTTTTATATCTGCTATATCAATACCTATCATATTATTTATACGCAACTAAAAAATGTGCCTGTGCAAACAGTTTGTTTGTTTTATATGGATATTTTTGAAATATACTTCGTATTTTTAAAACAAATTTATTAAATTTTGCAACTTTTCTGTCTGTCTTTATTGAAATCGGTGCATAGATAGGAAGCGGACATACATGGACGATTTCAACCTTTTTGAATCCCGCATTAAGTGCTGATTTTTTATAATCTTTAGAGCTTAGAGAATTCCTGTAATAATCTTTTCTTATATCAACACTTCTCCGTAAAATATTTTTCTTTATAAATTTCATAATTTTATTCAGAAACTGTATTGAAAACTTCTTTGGTATATTCAGCGAGATCATTACTCCACCATCTTTGAGCACTCTGTATTGTTCTTTGAATAAACCATTAACACTCTCAAAATGCTCAGCTAGACCTATAGACACCGTCGCATCAAATTTATTATCCGGAAGATTTGCTTTAAGAGCATCTTCAATATAAAATTCAGCAGTTTCTCCATGTTTATTGAACTCATTTTTTGCAATCTCAAGCGCATCAGGAACATTGTCAATGAGTGTCATGTCAATATGTAGATATTTTTTTATATAGAGAGATATAGTTCCCCTACCGCACCCTACTTCAAGTACATTTTTTGCATTTATTTTATTTAAGATATTTTTTATAAATAAAAAATAATAATACAAATCAAGCTGACGCTGTGTAACAGGGACATCTCCAATATTCACAAAGATAGATTTCTCATCAGAGTTTTCATTATCTTTTTGAGCAACATCTGCCCACTTTGAAGAGAATGTATATGTCATATTATTATTAAGATAGCACAACATCAGCTAATCTTTTACTGGCCAGACCGTCACCTTTGTAACACAATGTTTCAAATGCTTTTGCGCGTGCTTCTTTTTCATATTCAGGATGATTCAAATATCTATTTATATTTGATATTAGTTCGTCTTTACTATACACAAGTTTAACTGCATCGTGTTTCAATAGTGGTTTATAGTGTTCGTGCATATACATTACATACGAAATGTCATTTCCCTCTTTGTCATAGAGTCCTTCAAACACTGTATTAATAATTGGCTTGTCATAACACAAAGCATCTAGAGCTAGAGTTGAACAAAGAGAAATAATGACATCAGAATGATAAATTGTGTTTATAAATTTTATAATTTCATCTTTTGTAGCATCAAAGTTGTCACGAAAGAACTCAGAGAAGGTGTAGTTATCATCAACAATTACATTTTCTCTACCTTTCAAATAATGAAATCTTTTCTTAACAGCATCTGTAAAGTGTGAACGAATAAATAAATATGCAGGTATATCAAGCTTGTTGTTTTCTACAGTATCAACAAGTGTCTCACATATATTGTTATCATTTGGGGTCCACATACCAGATGATCCCCAGAAAATTAATTTTTTAGTTGGATCATTGAGTCCAATTGATTTGAAAAAATCTTTTCTTGAAAGTAAGATGTCTTTTTTCCTATATAAATCAAATTGAGGAAAACCTATCACAGTTATATGCTCTGGTTTAATATTCTGACAACGCATTGCGTCACTCTTCATAACTTCATTCTGAACTACGAGAACCTCTGGCACAACTCTATAAAAAGTAGTTGCAACATTATCCCACCCTCTTGGCATACCAACAGTCTTCACACTCCTTCTTTTGGCTTCTTTCAAAATATCAACATCAAAACTTGATATAATAGATGTTGAAAATACAACATCAGGATTATATTTATCGAAATATTCCTCACACCATTCACTTGAGAATAATCTCTGCTCAATAAAACGAATAAACGATTTTAAAATATGTATCCTTCCTACAATAGAAAAGAACATATTTTCAGTTATTAACAATATATCTCCGATAATAGTGCGTTTGCCACGTCTTAAATAACGAAGTTTTCTGTCCGTCTTATTGTAAACAAGTAAACGACTTAATGCCCAAAATTTTCTGCGAAATTTGCTTTTGTTAGGAAAAGATACATTTTCTATATATACATTCTCATCCTTAAATTCATCCAATAAATATTGCGGAATCTCTTTTTTACGAATATTTGCAAAAAGTAAAACAATCTTAGTATTGTTTTGTTTAAGATAATTTAAAAAATCTGTTCTTAAAATATTACGAACACCAAAACCTCTTGAAATTGTGATGAATACTGTCTTGCGTTTTTTACTATACATATTGAAATTATAAGAGAAACCTTATACACTAAGTAAATGTTTAGATATATAGTGGCTTTTTGCCATATATCAACACACTCAACATAACACTTATGTATAACACCTTTCAAGGCAAAAATGTTCTAATTACAGGCGGGACGGGCTCATTTGGCAAAAATTTTGCAAAACATCTGCTAAAAAAAACAAAACTTAAAAAACTCGTCATATTCAGTCGTGATGAGTTTAAACAACATCATCTATCAAAAGAACTTAGAGATAGTAGGATTCGTTTTTTCTTGGGAGACATACGAGACCAGCAACGTCTTCACAGAGCATTTCAAGATATTGATATAGTCATACACGCAGCAGCGCTTAAACAGGTTCCGGCACTTGAGTATAATCCACATGAAGCAATAAAGACCAACGTTATTGGAACACAAAATATTATTGAAGCAGCTGTTGACCAAAAAGTACCCAGAGTTTTACTTGTGTCAACAGATAAAGCTGCTGAACCGACTAATCTCTATGGGGCTTCAAAACTCTGTGCTGAAAAGTTATTTGTATCAGGAAATACATACGCACCTAAAAAAACACGTTTTTCAGCTGTAAGATATGGAAACGTAATCGGAAGTCGCGGAAGTGTAGTTGAATCACTAATTAACAACCCAAACGCTAAAAAAGTAAGCCTAACCCATGAAGATATGACTAGATTTTGGATTACTCTTGAGGAAAGTTTTGATCTTGTATTATTTGCACTTAAAAATATGGTTGGTGGCGAAATATTTGTACCAAAGATTCCAAGTATGAAATTGGTTGACCTATTTGATGCAATAGTACCAAATGCAAAAAAAGAAATTACTGGCATTAGACCTGGAGAAAAACTTCATGAAGCGCTGCTTTCAAGTAACGAAGCAAGGTGTGCGAGAGAATTAAAAAAATATTTTGTAGTTTTACCTGAATCACATAATTGGTCAAAATATAATCCCTATAAAAAATATAACAAGCAAGGGAAAAAAATTGATCCTAATTTTATATTTGCAAGTAATACTAACAATAAATGGCTCTCAACAAATGATTTTAAAAAAATATTAGTTAAACTTAAGAAACAAATATAAACATATGATTCCATATGGACGTCAAAATATTGATAGCAATGATATTAAAGCCGTATTAAATACACTTAAGTCAGAATTTCTTACACAAGGACCAAAAATATTAGAGTTTGAAAAAGCAGTTGCAAAATACTGTGGCGCTAAATATGCTGTCGCAGTAAGCAACGGCACAACGGCGCTTCATCTTGCCTACCTTGTAGCTGGTATTAAAAAAAATGATGAAGTTATCACTTCTCCGAATACATTTGCAGCCACAACAAATATGCTAATTGCAGTGGGAGCTAAACCGATATTTTGTGACATAAAAACAGGTACATATAATCTCAATGAGAAAGAAATAAAAAACCTAATAACTAAAAAAACAAAAGCGATTATACCTGTACATTTTGCCGGTCATCCATGTGAAATGGATATTATCAGAAGAGTTGCCAAAAAACATAAGCTTATAGTCATTGAAGACGCATGTCACGCACTTGGAGCAAAATATAAAAACAAAAAAATTGGAGATATTGGAGATATGACAGTATTTAGTTTCCACCCTGTAAAACAAATAACTACAGGCGAGGGCGGAATGGTAGTTACGAACAATAAGAGGTATTATGAAAAACTTCTATCCTTACGAAGTCACGGCATACATAAAGATAAAAATGGTAAAAATGTAATGACAGAGCTTGGATATAACTACAGAATGACAGATATACAAGCAGCACTCGGAGAAAGTCAGTTAAAACGACTGGATAGTTTTATCAAGAAACGAAAGCAAATAGTAAGTTGGTATAAAAAAGAACTCTCTTCTGTCAAAGAGATTATACTCCCTGAAGAATTGAATAACGTTCGTTCTGGCTGGCACTTATACATAATAAGAACGAAAAAAAAATCTGACAGAGATAAATTATCAAAATATCTCAAGAAAAACAGAATCGGGGTCAATTTTCATTACCCTGCTGTGTATTCACATCCATATTATAGAAAAAATGGGTATAAAAATAAAAAATTAAAAAACACAGAGTTGTATCAAAATTCATGTATTACATTACCGCTTCACACAGAACTTTCAAAAAAAGATGTTGTATACATAAGTAATAAAATAAAAGAATTTTATGAATAAAGTATTATGTATTGTACAGGCAAGAATGGGTTCTACAAGATTGCCTGGTAAAATATTAAAAAAGATTAATGATGTTACTCTTCTTGAATATGAAATAAAGCGTCTGCGAAAATCAAAGTTGATTGATAAGATTGTCGTTGCAACTACTTCAAACACAGAAGACGACTCTACAGAAAATTTTTGTAAAGAAATAGGTGTTGACTGTTTCCGAGGCAATGATATGAATGTACTTGACCGTTACTTCAAATGCTCTCAAAAATATCCTGAATATAATACAATTTTACGCATTACCGGAGACTGTCCACTGGTAGATGAAGAAGTTGTTGATGAAGTTATAGAATTTTTTAACGGTGGAAAATACGACTATGCAAGTAATATAGAATTTGGAAAACACGGATATCCTGACGGTATAAATGCTGAAATCCTGACAAGAAAAGCACTGGAGAAATCATGGAAAGACGCAAAACTTTCATCAGAGCGAGAGCATGTCACATTTTATATAAGAAATAATCCATCATTATTTAAAAGCGGTCACATATCATCTAAAGAAGATTTATCATATTATCGTCTTACGGTAGATAATCCTGAAGATTTTGAAGTAATTAAATTTTTAATGGAAACAGTCGGAACAGATGCCGGATATAAAACATATGTGGAAGCACTGGATAAAAATCCAGCTATAATTAATAAAAATGCACATCTTAAAAGATATGAGGGATTAAAGAAATCTATCAAAAATGACTAAAGAAATTACAATTGGAAACAAAAAAATTAGTGATAAGCAACCGACATTTATCATTGCCGAGCTTTCTGGGAATCATCATCAAAATTATGATGAAGCGGTTAAGCTTATCAAAGCCGCAGCAGATGCAGGAGCAGATGCGATAAAGCTCCAAACATACACAGCTGATACCCTGACACTTGATTCAAAAAACAAGTGGTTCATAGTAGGGGGCAAAGACCAGCCGGACGCATGGAAAAATCAATCTCTTCATGATCTTTACAAAACTGCTTACACACCGTGGGATTGGCAGCCAAAATTAAAAAAAGTTGCAGAAGACCATGGTATGCTTCTCTTCTCTACCCCATTTGACGATACTGCTGTAAATTTCTTGGAAGATATGAATGTACTTTTCTATAAGATTGCATCCTATGAAGCGATTCACATACCGCTTTTGAAAAAAGTAGCCCAAACAGGAAAACCAGTGATTATATCTGTTGGATTTGCAACACTTCCCGAAGTGGAACTCGCTGTCAAAACACTTAAGGAAAATGGCTCCGGTGAGATTGTAGTACTTCATTGTGTTACAGAATATTCTGACAATGCGCGACTGCAGTATATGAACTTAAAGACTATTGCGGATATTAAAGAAAGATTTGGAGTACAAAGTGGCTTCTCTGACAACAATGCGGGAATTCAAGTGCCGATTGTCGCTTCAACAGTCGCGGAAGCATCAGTAATTGAAAAACATCTTACACTGAGACGCGAAGACGGTGGACCTGATGCAAGATTTTCTGTTGAGCCAGAAGAGTTCAAACAGATGGTAGCTGATATTAGAGAAATAGAAAAAGATCCATCTGCAATTAACAAAGTTGCATCAGAAGAAGAAGTTGGGACAATGATAGGTAACACTCATTATGGTCCAGCAAGCGAGAAAGAAGAAGAAAATACATTGTTCAGGCCTTCAATTTGGGTAAAGAAACCAATCAAGAAAGGAGAGGTTTTAACAACAGACAATATACGTGTAGCACGGCCAAAACATGGACTTGCGCCAAAATATTTTGATGAAGTTTTGGGCAAAAAAGCATCAAAAGATATTGAAGAAGCAACACCGCTTTCGTGGGGTGTTATTGAAAACCGATTTTAATTTTATAGAAAAAATATGAAAATCCTTTTTTTGGGACAGAAAGACAATAACCTAGCTAAATACCTCAGAGATAAGGAGGAGAGTGTTATTTCAACTGAAGAAATCATTGACCTTGGTTTCCTAGAGAGATACAATCCTGATTTCATAGTGAGTTATGGCTATAGGCATATCATCAAAAAGGATATTCTAGATTTATACAATGGACGAGCAATAAATCTTCATGTATCTTACTTGCCGTGGAATAAAGGAGCTGACCCAAACTTCTGGAGTTTAGTTGAAAACACACCGCGTGGCGTTACTATTCATTATCTTGATGGAGGAGTTGATACTGGAGATATTATTGTGCAGAAAGAAGTTGAATTCACAAATAATGCTACTCTTGCAACAAGTTATGAGAAACTCCAGACAGCAATTCAAGAATTGTTCAAAGAAAATTGGGAAGCTATAAAATCAGGCAAAGTAAGTAGAATTAAACAGACAGAAAAAGGGACTTTTCATAAGGTGAAAGAAAAAGAGCCTCTTATGCATTTGCTTAAAGACGATTGGGATACATCTATATCAGTATTAGAAGAATATAATGCTTAATTTAGTATGAAAAAAGAAAGTAAATCAACTAATAAAGTAAAAGAAGTATTAGGTACAAAAGGCGCTGAGTTATTTTCAGCGCTTTTGTTGCAAGAACCAAGGAAAGCTGATGCTATTGTATATCTTCAAGGAGATCAATTAGACAGAGCTCCAAAAACTGCAGAACTATATAATAAAGAATACGCTGACACTATTTTTATTACAGGTAATAACAATCTTATAGGTCGCGGAAAAAGAAACGAGGAAAATGATTTTCATCTTGATATATCAAAGGAATATTTCATAAAACATGGAGTCAAAGAAGAAGCAATTCTAATAGATGATAAATCAATGAACTCAAAGGACCAAGCTGTAACTATTATAAAACTTGCAAAAGAAAAAGGGTGGAATACTCTCCTTGTCGTCACTTCCCCATTTCACATCTTGCGTGCATATCTTACTTTACTCAAACAAGTGGGGGAACAGGATTGGAACGGTGAGATAATTATGCAACATCCAGATCTTTCTTGGAACAGCATACCAAGCGGAAGAGTAAAAACAGCACTTGTTATGCTTGAAGAAGATTTGGAAAAAATCAAAAAGTATAAAGATGATATTGCTGAATATAAACACAATGTTACTTATTAATAGCTATATAAGTTATATTTAGAGTTAAAAATAAAGCATATAATGAAACAAAGAGTAAAAGCTATTTTAATAAAACCAAATATATCTATACGCGGAGCTATGAGCGTAATCCAACAGGAAACACACAAGGCACACGATGCTCCTGGCAATATTGCTCTTGTGGTTGATAGAAAAAACAAACTCATCGGTATAGTGACTGATGGGGATATTAGGCGTGCATTACTTAAAGGAGCAAGCATAGATGATTGTGTAGATAAAATCATAAATACAAATCCTGTTACATTTCATAAAAATATTACAACTGAAGAAATCCTTGAAAAAACGATTGAGATTGTAAAAGAAAGAAAAACTGCAAACAAGCGACTTGACGTAATCATTACAGTTGATGATGACAATAAGCCATATGATGTATTTCCATTCTTTGAATTGTGGAAAAGAGGAGAGATAAAGACAAGAGTTGTTTCAATTGTTGGTCTTGGATATGTAGGACTTACCTTGGGGCTTACACTTGCTGATTTAGGTTTCAAAGTAATAGGTGTAGACAGCAACAAAGATATAATAAAAAAATTAAAAAATAAAAAAAGCCATATTCATGAACATGGAATTGAAACAATGCTTGGTATGCATATGAATAAAAATTTTTTTGTTCAAGACAGATTTGAAAACAATGACAGCGATGTCTACGTGATTTGTGTGGGTACACCTGTTGATGCACGGGGAAAAGTTAAGATAGAATCTCTTAAAAATTCTTTGCACTACATAACAAACATCCTCAAGAAAGATGATTTGATAATATTACGATCAACTATTCCTATAGGGTCATGTAGAGACATTGTTATACCTTTTGTAGAAAAGAAAACAAAAATGAAAGCTGGGGAAGATTTTCATATTGCATTTGCACCAGAGCGAACGATTGAAGGAGATGCTCTTAATGAACTTAGAACACTGCCGCAAGTTATTGGAGGATATGACAAGAAGAGTGCTGAACTTACAGTAAAATTATTTAAACACTTAACTGACTCAATCGTTCTTGTTGATAATATTGAAGATGCAGAGATGATAAAATTAATAAACAACTCATATCGTGATTTCACATTTTCATTTGCAAACGAAATAGCATTGATGTGCGAGAAATTTAATTTAGACAGTCATAAAGTGATAAGTGGCGCAAATCATGGATATGAACGTTCCCTGGTGCCAAAACCAAGTCCCGGAGTTGGAGGATATTGCCTTACAAAAGACCCCTTCATTCTTATTGATTCTGCAAAAAAGAAGGGCTATAAAGCAAAATTACCGCTTCTTGCAAGAAACATAAATGACAAGATGATTGATTATGTATGCAAAAAGGTTGATACATTTGCAAAGAAAAACAAAAAAACAAAATCAAAAATGAAAATATTTGCTATAGGTTTAGCCTTTAAAGGAAGCCCCGAGACATCTGATACAAGAGAATCAACATCACTTATGATTCTAAATAAACTCAAGAAAAAATATAAAAATATTGTTGTATATGACCCAGTAGTTAAAAAAAGTGATATAAAGAAATTAAATTTAACTTACAATACTTTAAATCAAGGGTTTAAAAACGCTGATTGTGTTCTTGTGTTAAATAATCATAAATCATATAAAGATTTAGATGTATATAAACTTCTATCAACTATGAATAAATCTGGAATGTTTTTTGATGCATGGCATTTATTTGATAAGACAGCGATAGAACAGGTCAATAATACTGATTACCAAAGCATTTAGAAATAAAATGGCAAAACAAAAAACAAGCAAAGGTCTTAAGACTTTATACAATAAAGTATACAGAAAAGGAAAAGATAATTTCTTTTCTTTTAGTACAGATTATGTAACCAGAGAAGTTATAAATTCTATAAACTTCAAAAATAAAAAAGTGTTAGAGATTGGTTGTGGAGCTGGTGACACAGCACTTTCCATAGCAAAACATGGGGGTAAAATTCTTGCCACTGATTTCTCAAAAGAAGCTATCAATATTGCTAAAAAGAAAAAGCATAAAAATCTTGAGTTTAAAGCAGTTACATACGACAAAGTGCAAGATACATTTGATATTATAGTACTCCAAGAAGTTATTGAACATATGGATAATCCATTGCAAGTCCTTCGTAAACTTAAAAAGAAGTTGAAGCCAAAAGGCAAGATTGTAATCACCTGCCCTTCATTTATGAATGTACGCGGATATGTATGGATGACACTTGTTAAGCTTTTTGATGTGCCTATGTCACTCTCTGACATAAATTTCTTATGCCCTTTTGATTTTGAAGAATATGCAGTGAAACTCAATATGAAGTTAAAGTGGCACACATTCAATACAGATCTGGGCAACAACAATAAAATGATTGTGGATATGAAAAAGCGCCTTACGAATGCACTTACCGATGCAAAAATGAAAGCCGATGCAAAAGCTCTCTTAAAGTGGCTTGAACAGGTAAGCAAATTTGACCACAAAAGCGAGACGAGCGGAGCTAAAGGTTTTTATATATTAGGAAGAAAAAAATAATGAGATATATTATTCTCAATTATGCATATGGTTTTGGACCACCTTTAAGAACCACGGAATTAGCGCTTTCAGTTGGTAATGAACTCAAGAAAAAAACTGGTGAAGATTTTCGTATAATTATCCCATTAATCTATGGCGAAGACCAAAAAAGGGTAATGAAAGAAGCTTTTGCTGAAATAATAAAGCAAAAACCTGATATTCTACTGCTTGATAAAACTCTTGGTAATCATTTGAAATCTGTCTTTTATGGTGAAAAAAGTTACGAAGAATCACTGAAGTTTCTTTTTGAAAATAAAACTAAGGTTGAGACAGCAATAAAAAATTATCTATCAAATGGTCTAATTGCTGAAACATTTGATGGGAAAAAAGTTTCTATCAATAGAAAAGATATTGAATTTGAGATAAATAGAAATCCAAGAGTGAATTTTAATATTTATCCATCGTATTCAGTAAGTTTTGCATATAATTCAGATATTCTAAGACAGACACTCAAAGAGAACATAGGAAATGTCAATAAAAAAATCATAGAGAAAGTGATTCCATTATTTGAAGAAATCGAGAATGACCAGCAAATTTATTTCATCGCTGATCCAGCTACATTTTCATATAAAGATAAAAAATTTAAAAAAAGCAGAAAGAACGAAATCTATACTCCACCTACATTACATAAATTAGAAAATACTGACAATAATATACAAAAAGGGATTTATGTGACAGTAACTGGCATCCCTGGGCTTAATAGATTATTTGAAGAAGCTCGTAAAATAGGATTAAAAATTTATTCAAACAAACCAGATGCTGTTGCTGGAAGTATTAAGGCACCTCCATCTATTATTTCCCACAAAAATATATTGCTGCATTTTGCAAGGTCTGGATGGGGGTCAATTTGGCTATCTCAATTAACAAATACTCCATTTGTTACACCCCCTTATGATAAGAATGATGATCCTGAAATTTATTTCAACAATATTTGTATTGAAAAACTTGGTCTTGGAATAATTTATAAAAACCAAAATTTGAATGAATTATTGAAATTTAAAGAAGTATATAAATCAAATATAGAAAAAATGAATAAATATCTTATAGATACTTATGGTACTATTGATGGAATAAAATATACGACCAAAAAAATCGTTGATCATTTTATAAATATATGACAAAAATAATAGTTGAAATATGCCAAAATCATAGCGGTGACAGAAAGCAGCTTGAAGAGATGATAGCTCAAGCCGCTAGAAATGGCGCAGATATTGTTAAAATACAGTCAATTTACTCTTCTGATTTGACCAAAAGAGACCGTTTTGAAGAAGGGATAATCGATGAAAAAGGAGAACAAATTTCAATAAAACGCCCATATAAAGATGAATTTGATAGATTATCTAAATTAGATCTTACTATGGACGATGAAGCCTTTTTTATTGAGAAATGCAAAAAATACAATGTCACACCAATGACTACAATTTTCGCAAGACATAGAATAAAAGAAGTTGCAGCTTTAAACTGGCCGAAAAAAATAGTGAAAGTTGCAAGTTACGATTGTGCTAGTTTGCCAATGCTAAGAGAGCTCGCTGAACACTTTAATCATTTTATTATCTCAACTGGTGCAACATACGACAGCGAAATAAAAAACACAGCCAAACTGATGAAAGATTTAGGAAAGAAATTTACTTTTCTGCATTGTGTTACAAGCTACCCAAACACATTAGATATGGCTAATCTGTCACGCATGGAGTGGTTGAGACAATTTGCACCAGAAGTCGGGTGGTCAGATCATACACTTGTTGAAAGAGACGGTATTGTAGCGGCAAAAGTAGCAATCATGCTTGGAGCTGATTTTATAGAGAGACACTTTACAATATTAGGACCAAAAGATACAAAAGACGGTCCTGTATCAATCACTCCAGCTCTTCTTAAAGAATTGAGTGACTTCAGAAAACTTTCAAAAAAGGAGCAGGAGAAAAACATAGAAAAAGAATACCCAAATTGGAAAATTCTTCTTGGCGCACCAACAAGAGAAATGACAGAGACTGAACTTTTAAATAGAGATTATTATCGCGGAAGATTTGCTAGCCCGACTAATGACGGCTGGATTGACAATTGGGAAGAAAAAGATATTAATAAATAACAATGAATACAAAAGATAACTTAAAAATAATTGCAATTATGCTTGCTCGTGGTGGTTCAGAAGGAATCCCTGGTAAAAATATTAAGGAACTTGCAGGTAAACCTCTTATAGCATGGGTTGGAGATGAAGCGCAAAAATCAAAATACATACAACGTACTATTTTGAGCACAGATTATGAAGATATTGCAGAAGTCGGAAAAAAATACGGATTAGAAGTTCCTTTTATGAGACCGCCTGAACTCGCCGAGGATGTGACTCCAGATCCTCCAGTAATTGAACATGCAGTAAAATGGCTCAAAGAAAATGAGGATTATGTGCCAGACATTATAGTTCATCTACGCCCAACAGGTCCTATGGTGACATCAAAAGAGCTTGATGAAGCAATTGAACTTCTAATCAACAATCCAGAAGCAGATAGTGTTCGTTCCGTACAAGAACCCCCAAAACCTCCATTTAAGATGTGGGTCGTTGATGGAGAATATATGACTCCTTTTATAAAAGAAGTAAAAGGCCCAGATGGCAATATAATTAAAGACGCGCATACTACCCCACGACAACTACTACCAAAAGTTTATCAAACAAGCGCTGATATAGGAATTTTAAGACTCAACACTCTTCTTGAAAAAAAGTCTGTTATTGGCGATAAAGTAATACCCTACCACCTGAAAAGAGAGACTATAGACATAGATACACCAATTGATTTTGAAATTGCACGAATGATGATTAAGCATAGAACAAAACCTTAATCATTCTTTATAAACTTAGTTATTTTATCTATTGACCTTAAATCAATATGACAACAGTCATATTGATTTTTTAATTCATTGTTTTTAAACTGATTTAATTTATCTAAAAACATACCTTCATTCACTACAACATCTTTTACTTTATAATATTTTTTTGCAACACCATCGAGTGTGTATGATGAAAATAAATTAATAAAAATAGCCGGTATATTACTTGCAAGTATCATATAATTAGTGCTTGTCCACGCATCTGCAATACATAAATCTGATATACAAAGCAGTTCATCTGTATCCGATTCATCTGCAAATATTTTCACACCAAGTTCTTCATAAGATTTATATATTTCCAACTTATCAGATGGATGTAATTTTAATAAGACATCAGCTTCATCTTTAGTAAATATCTTTCTTATTGTTTGTACAATATTACGGTACCTTTCAATTTGCCCTTCCGTTGTAACATTCGTCCCAGATTTTAAGTGATGACTTTGCGCAATAATCATAATGTTCAGTTTATGCTGATTAAGATTATATTTATTTTCAAGTTTGCTTCTAAATATTTTATCTGAAGTAATTTGCTCTTTTATATTATGTACAATCTGAAAATCAGCCATTCCAACAGTTTGTATAGTATCTAAACTAAAACCAAATCTAATATTGAAACTCTTTGCAGCATCTTCATCTATAACACCGACTTTTTTAGGCTTATCTAAAGAATCTGCATTACTTCTCAAGTGACTCAAAGTATTATAAATAAAATCAATAGAGCGATAGTACACCCTCTTTATAAATGGCGTCCTAGTAATCCGATCGGGGAAAAAGCCTTTAGATGGAATAAAAGCTGTTTGCAAAACAATTGTTTCAATATTTAATTTATTTGCTTCACTAATGATGATATTAAATGGTGGTAATGCTTTAGTAAGTATTATTTTTGCTGGCTGATTTTTCTTTAAAAAAGAGATGATTGCCATTGTATACTTTCGTTTCCCACTAAATGCTGTAAAAAAGGGGATTCTAATATTTAGCTTATTCAGCCCATCTTCTATAAGGTCATAATAATAATCATTCTCTTTGCAAAATTTTTCCATCTGATTTCTTCTTTTATTCTTCCCTCTGACAATCAGAAAACGGACATCATAAATATCTGAAAGGTATGAAAAAAGCTTTGCGTAATATTTCATAGACGCAATATACACAGGAACAAAGTATATTTTGGGTTTTGTTTTTTTCATTTAATTTAAATTAGCCGCTATATGCGGCTAATTTCTAAAACAATTTTTATTATATAGAAGTTACTAATATTCAATATCTGATTTTGAGCTTATGATGTGTACATTATCAACTCCTTCAATCTTTGATATTTCTCTTACAAGCTCACTACTTTTTGCTTCATCTATAAAGCGTACACTATATACCATCTCTGAAGAATGCCCTCCGCTTTTTGATGTAATATTAAGAAGCATGCTGTTTTTTAAATATTTTTCAAACACACCTGAAAAAGAATCGGGTGGATTTCTGTCTGAATCAACAACAAAAGTTAGAAGATAGTCATTAGTATGTATTGAACCGAAATTTGTCTTATAGAGAAGCCATATGACAGCAAGCATTACAACAGTAGAGGCAATAGCGATAGTATAATTATTTGTACCAACTGCCATACCCATAGCAAGAGATAGGAAAATAAAACCAGTATCTCTCACCTCTTTTACAACAGTACGGAAACGAATGATTGAAAATGCACCAAGAAGTCCAAATGCTATCGCTAAGCTATTACCTATCACCATCATAATAATTGATGTAACCATACTGACAATAATAAGTGTGGATGCAAAGTGCTGAGAATATGAAAATCCCTTGTGCGTTATTTTATATACATAGGTGATTGAAATTACAAGCACTAGTGTTAAAAGCAAATTGAGCACAACATGACCTATTGTGAAATTTCTGGCGACATCACCAATTGTAAATAAATTTTCTATCATATAAAATTAATCATTAATCAATAACCTGTCTTTATTTAACCTTAAAGAATCAGATTGTGAATTACTCCCTAAAGCATGCAATAATGGTAGAGTATAGCATGCTTCAACCCCTTCACAATACTTTGAATACGGAACTCTGCTTAAGTTATACCTCTTTATAATATTCTCTATATAAAATGGCAACGCTCCCTTAAACTTTATCTCCATAATGACTTTAGTCCCAGATACGTCAATGAAGTTGTTTTCATTATGTAGTAGATGCTCTCCACGTTTTGCTTTTATGGCGTAATCAAAGGTGATTCTAACATTTTTATTAAATTTACACAAATACGGTTCACGATTGTATGAGACAAGGATTTTTGGTGAGATAGAGCGAAGACCTTTAACAAAATGAAATTCTTCAAGTAAATGGCTTCTGTTATCATCATTCATTGAGTCAGAATTAAAAAAATCTCCACGATTTATCAAATTTTCATAGTCATTGCCATTTAATACAAAGCGGTCTTTAAGAACAATTGAATCATGTTTTCTTTTTATTTCAAAAAAAATGTTGGAACTCAATGCACCATCTGTACGATATGTTCGCAAGCGAATTTTTCTTCTCTTTTTAGCGCCATCAATCTTTTCCCAATACGAATAAAATTTCGGGCTATCATAATACAAGCTCAAGACCTCATAGAAACCATGTTTTGTATTATTGACAAATTCATCAAGATTAACATATTTGCGTAAAAGCATTTTGATTTCTTTAAATTGTTTTGCATCCAGAATATACTTAAATTCAAGTCGCTGGAAATGAAGTTTTGGTTTTTGCTGTTGCATTATTTTATATCTCTTATTAATCCAATTGAGGCTGTGCCTATATCAAGAATATTTTTAAGAATATCAGAAACCATATCAATATTATCTGTATTTTGCAAAGCTTCATCTTTAGATACTTTTTTAATACTCCACAAAGATATGTTGGGATTTACAGAAATATTCCCCTCTCCTTCATATCCTCCTTCAATATCAGAGTAATATATTTTTGTTTTTGAGAATTTATCATCCTGCACTTCTATATCATTGTCCCAAATAATTGAATTATATACTTTAGGTTTTCCACCGTCTTCAAATATTTCTTTTTTTCTGTATGCATTGAGTCCAATTTCATTATTTACAATTACGTTGTTAATAATTCTTGGTGTCGAGTTGTCTTTTGTCTCAATTCCAATCTTACATTTATTCAATACGTTATTAAATATGATTGGCTTCTTTGATTTCTCTCCAATACTAATGCACTTATCTCCTGACTCATTTATGTAATTGTCCGTTATCAATATACTTGAACCAGATATATCAATTCCATCGTTTCCGTTTTTATTAAAAAAATTCTTTTCAACAACACCGTCTGCATAATCAATATCAACTGCATCAGCTGAATTTCCCAGAAATCTATTATTAGAGATATTTGCAACAGCGTACTTCACATTGATACCATCATCTCCTCTTGCTCCTTCAATAGTGCTGTCAGAAATCTCTATGTCAGAGTAATATGCTGACAGCATGCCAGAGAAAAATACGCCATTTATATATGCATTGCTTCCACCCTCAAATACAGTGTTTTTGAAGGTACTTTGGCTCTCTTTTACCCCTAAAACGCCCAAAATGCCCCATATTTGCCCTGTAGATGCCCTGAATACGATTGGGCTAAAAGTGGTGCCAATGGCCTCAATTGGGCTATATGAGACGAGTGAGATGCCTTGAGCAAAATTTAATACCGCCCCTGGCATAATCTTCAGTTTGTAGCTTTTTGGCACAACAATGTTCTCACTGAAATAATAGCCACCGCTTGGCAGTATGACAGTGTCTCCGGATTTTATAAACATCCAATGTTTAGATATAAACTGATCAATTGTCTGACTTACATCAGAAAAATAATTAAAAGTAGTCGCGTCAATATATCGCTTATCTTTTATTTTTACTTTTTCACCGGTAATTGCATTATCAGTATTTATCTTTATATCTGTCGGATTTATTGCTTGTGCATTGTTGTTTAATTTTATAAACACAGTGTGTTTTGTCGGATGTTTATTTGTTCTTATGTTTTCATAACCAGTGTCATATAAAAAGTAATTACCGACGCTAAATTGTATTTTTTCATCATCAGTAGCAGATGCATAAGTCAAAAATTCATCTTGAAAATCAAATTCTCCATTTTTGTCAGTGTCATAGTAAACAGATCCCCCAAACACATCATTTGGGACTGATACTGACTTCAATGTAAGTCCTGCAAAATTATCTACATAAAAATCAAGAGCTATGAGATTTTTATCAGTGTCATATCGAATTACTAACCTTGAATTGTCCGTATCAAATAATTCTTTTATAGTATCAACATTATTTTCAAATTGCTGACGTACTTGCTTTACTTTTCTGTCAAACTTAAAATTACTATCGTGCTTTTTCCAGTCGGCATAGAAATTTGATTTTAATTCTTCATATGCATCATCATAAAAATTAAGATCATCTTCAATATTGTCTTTATCTTTTACATACTCCCACAGCATTTTGTTTCGCTCATATGCACGATTAGGATCGCTGAAGAGCTTCTCCCCAATAAGAGTATTTACAGATATTCTACTTGCAGGAGCTGGGAAGACCTCTAGATCCCATGGAACAAATTCAAATTTCCCGCTACTATTGTTAAAATACAGACGTATATTCCCTTCATCGCTAGGATGGTCGCTTCCTGCAAGCATTAGAACTACTTGCCATTTATAAAAACTTTCTAAATCAATCAAATCATCCGCAACTTCTGAAAAATTTTCTTGTTGGATCACTTTTGTGAGTAAATCAATCTCTGCATAATTTTCAAAATCAAAAATCTTATCGTTTACTGGTTTTGACCAAAATCTTTCATCCTCAAATACAGACCTGCCGTCCTCTTCAAAAGTAGAATTTTGTATATATTGATCATCAGTTGAATAAATATTTGCATCTGCGGGCAAGCGATTTTTCTCAAGAGACTCACTACTCCAATCTTCAATCTGATAATATACACCGTGATTGCTTCCGTTTATTTTAAGCTCTACATACTCTGCCTCAGGGAAACTAAGTCCAAGCTTGTCTGCACGGTAATTATTGAGATATTCCGCAAAGTATGCTCTGTCATCCGGTATTATGAGCTTGATGGTGCGTATTCCTTCAAACAAATCGTCTTTGTCAAACTTTATCTGCCATGAACGCTTCGGCCGAGTCCAATGGTTTGGATTATCTCCCCTGTAACGCACTTTTACATTGTACTGCTTACCTTCGTATGTAAATTTAGCAGGTACTGTCTTTTTGTGTTCATCAGAAAGCCATACTGTCCCTGCAAGCACTCCGTCAGACAACGAACTTGGTAAGTTTTTATTGAGTGTACGTAAATCTTTTCCTTTTATAACTAATTTATATTGTGGTATATCAGCACTGCCTAACATCTTTGGAATATAGAAAATATTTAATCCTATCTTGCTTATCTCCCTAACAGAACGATAGACAGGTAAAAGAGTTTTTACTCCTTTATTAAACACAAGCTGTGACCTGTTCTTAGATACATATTGAAATGCAAAAACAGAATTTCCTACTATTAGAAGAGCAAGCAAAATAAACACACCGTATTTTATATACCTGCGTGTAAATATCCTTTTTATATAATGTCTATAAAAATACGTCATACTTATTTTCTAATATTATACATCTTATAGAAATATGATTCTTTGTCTTTGAGAAGTTCTTTTGGAGAGCCTTTTTCGCTGATTTTACCGTCCTCAATTACTAACAACTTATCAGAATTTATAATCGTTGAAAGTCTGTGCGCAATGACAAGTATAGTAGTGTCTCCTTTTAGTTTTTCAATTACTTTTTGCACCTGCATCTCAGATTCATTATCAAGTGCGCTTGTCGCTTCATCAAGAAGAAGTATGCTTGGCTTTTTTACAAGAACTCGCGCGATAGCAACCCTCTGACGCTGGCCTACTGAAAGCTGTATGCCCCGCTCTCCTACTATAGTATTGAGACCATCTGGTAATGTTTTTATAAAATCATATATGTTTGCCTTTTTTGCTGCATCTACGATATCATCTTCACTTATTGAATCTCTGTAAAATCTAATATTATTTGCAATTGTATCGTTTGTTAAGAAAATATCCTGAGAAATGTACCCCACATGCTCACGCCAATCGTTCATTTTGATTGAATAAATATCTTCGCCATCAAGTGTAATATATCCGGAATTTGGCGTAAAGAGCCGTAGGAGAAGATCAAAAAGTGTCGTTTTTCCGGCGCCTGAAAGACCGATAATACCCACCATCTCACCCTTTTTTACAGAAAGATTAACATTTTTGAGTATATCTATTTTCTCTTTATATGAAAAGACAACGTCATTAAATTTAAGAGTGTCTTTGAATTCGAACGATAGTTCTCCTTTGTCCTGTTCTTGATTCTCAAGCGCTCTTTGTCTGTACCGTATAGTTTCATGAAGATACGGAAAAAGATTGTTTACATTGTGATAATTTGACTGAAGCATTTGAATATATGAAAAAATCCTTTGCACCAAATACACAGTAGCAAGCAATACTGCAAGATTAAAAACTGGAAGAACATACACAGACCCCGCAAAGATAACTGCAATAAAAATGACACTTATTGGTTGTATGAATATAGTTGAAAAGGTGCCCAGCATCGCCGTTCTTATTTGAAAATCTTTCAGACTATCGAAATGTTCATTGGCTCTTTTTACAATCGAATCTTCTGCTTTCATGGATTTCACCACTTTCATACCAAAGATGGACTCACTTACGGTGTTTGCAACTGTTTTGTTCATTAAACTACCTTCATGTGACAATTGACGCGTGCGATACACTAATGGCTTAAATGAGATAAATATCAATAAGCCGATACCTAATGTAATTACAGTTATTTGCCAAGAAATATTTACAGCAACAACAATGTACATTATAAGTGATGTGAAAACCATGATAGTCTCTGCAATACTCGAGAAAAGCTTAGCACTTTGACGCACATCAGTAATAAGTACTGTCTCAAGATTCCCAGAACGCTGCGTCAACAAGTATGGCCAAGTACTTTTTAATGTTCCTCTAAATAAATCACTGCGTATTTCTCTTTCATAACCAGCACGAATTCTTATTTTTATATAATTAAAGATAAGTAGCACTACAGCTTTTAACAAAAATAATATAGATATAAACGCAAGGAGATATATCAAAGTAAAAGGTACACCAACAAATGAAAAACCTTTCTCAAGAGTTTGTGAGATGAAATCAGTTCCTCCTACTGCATCTCCAAAAAAGGAAGACAGAAGCGGGATAAATGCGTTAACTCCTATACCCTCGAAGATACCGCCCAAAAAACCAAGGATGACTAAGATAATCATCTGGTATTTGTATTTCTTAAATGCTTGAAGAAATAAATCTATAAATATTTGATACTTTTTTTTCATACTTTTTCAGCCTCATTTATTATAATATCTGCGAATCTCTTACCAGAATTGCCGTCAATTTTATAACAAAACTTATCTCGAAGTTCTTGTCGTTGTTTGCTTTCAAATTCTGGATGCTCTAAATAACGATTAATAAGGTCTTTAAATTCTTCTCGTGATTTTGCGAGTTTTGTTGCATGAGAATTAACAATCTCCAAATTATAATCACTTTTATAACAAAGTTTCAATGAATGAGACTTCTCCATTTTCTCATATACATCGTATGCAAAGTGTATAACAGGTCTATCAAGCGCTATAGCATCAAGAGCTATAGTTGATGCGACATTCACAACAACATCAGCGTGATACAGACTGTTCATAAAGCGCTCCAAATGATACCAAGAATAGTCAGCGTGGTCTCTAAAGCCCGCAGATGGATCATTGGAAATATCTACAACAACGTTGTCTTTCCCAAGCAAATGAGTAAATTTCTTCTCCTCATCTTTATAAAAAAAATGAGGACGTATCAGAAGCTGGCATTCTTCTCTGAGCTCATTATTTTTTATGAACTCATAAATAATTGATGCTATCTCTTTGTCTTCAGGCATAGCTTTACCTTCTGATGTAAACAAAATAATTGGTTTGCTTATATCAAGTCCGAATTCACTACAAAACTTTTCTTTACTCCAAATCCTATTTTTGTCAGTATAATAATCAAATTGTGGTATACCAATGACTCGTATATCTTTTCTTTTATAATTCTGGAATTTTTCTGACTGCTCTGTCATAAAGTCACTCCATACCACCAAAATGTCTGCTTTTGCACGAAAACCTGCACGTGATGGATTGTCCCAACTCTTTGGCATACCTATAACTTTCACTTTCATCTTCTTTGCGGCTTTTATCACAGCGGTCTCCATATCAGACATAATAGAAGTACTTATTACAAGCCCAGGATTCTCTTTCTTAATTAGTTCTTTAAATTCTTTAACTTTCTTTCTCTGAACAAAAAGATAATCCAGCCATTTAACAAAATCTCTTAAAACTCTTATTTTTGAAAGCGGTTTGAAGATAATAGTATAAAGAAAGTAACGAAACATACTCAAATCTTCTGGTTTTGAAAGGCCTCTTATACCGTATTTGAGCTTTAGCCCAATGTACTTGTTATAAATAAGATATTTATTAAGTCCTACAAATATTTTGTCAGCCCTTGAATGTCCACTCTCTTCAAAGTAGACAAATTTCACATTTGGATGAGCAAACTCTTTTACAAAGCGTTCATCGTTTGCGGCTGGTGTAAGAATTACGATGTTAAATTTCTCACGTAGAATTTTATAAAAATCATTTTTAAGCAGATTTCTTGCCATCATCCCACGTATTATTGTAATTATGATTGTTTTCTTCATGTATTTATTTTTTGCTCTATAGTATTCACGATTTTCAGAGAATCTTCTTTTGCTGAATCAAAAACTAATGCTCCCTGTTTTATAAAAACATCATTAAAGATATGAGAATTTTCAGTCATAATCTTCTGCCACCTGTTGCTGTCAATGCCCATATATGCACGCGGGATTCTTTTTCTTTCTTTCATACGCTCAATTCTGTCTGTTTCATTGCATGAGATGATAATCTCGACTTTGTTGTTCTTGTTAACAAATTTATCAATGTATTTACAAGCATCTTTTTCAGAAATATTTTGTTCATACAATGAAAGACCGTATTGTGCTAAGCCCTCATCAAGAATAACTTTTTCATTTTTACTTTCTATTCTTGCTTTCTCACTTCTGGCAATATATTCTCCAAGTAGATGAATTTTATGTCTTAAAAGACGGAAAGAATGTCTACCTTCCAGTATTGTTTTTATAAATAAAAATAAAAACCGCGCTGGAATACGGGATAAAAAAATAATAATATATTTTAATTTCTCCTTCCTAGAATTAACAGAAATATATTTCCACCCTGTGCTAATACTAAGCTCTCTTGCGATAGTTGTTTTGCCTGAGCCAGATGGCCCAAAAAATTCAATTATCATAATTTATTTTTTTACCGACTGCCTATACCATTCAATCGTCTTTTTTAAACCTTCTTTAAAATCAGTCTTCGCTCTAAATTTAAACTCTTTTTGAGCTTTGTTTGTATCAAGCGCCCTTCTAGGTTGACCGTCTGGTTTAGAGCTATCCCACCGTATCTCTCCTTTAAAACCCATTAAATCACTAATGGTTTCCACTAATTCCTTTATAGAAATCTCTATTGGAGACCCGAGATTTATCGGGTGAGATTTGTCATATTTTTCTAAAGCCAAAACAATCCCTTCTGCAGCATCTTCAGCATATAGAAATCCGCGTGTTGCCTTTCCTGTCCCCCACACTTCTATGTAATCATTACCAGCTTCATTAGCTTCGTGAACTTTACGAATGAGTGCTGGAATAACATGTGAACTTGATGGGTCAAAATTGTCTCGTGGTCCATATAAATTAATCGGCATAAGATAAATTGAATTAAAATCATACTGATCTCTATATGCTTGCCCTTGAACTAACATCATCTTTTTTGCCAAACCATACGGTGCATTCGTCTCTTCTGGATATCCGTTCCACAAATCATCTTCTTTAAAAGGGATGGGTGTGAATTTGGGATATGAACAAATCGTGCCTATCGCTACAAATTTTTTAATTCCTGATTGTCTGGCCGCCTCCATAATATGCGCACCCATTGTCAAATTATCGTAAAACAACTCTCCGGGCTTTTCTCTGTTAAGCCCTATCCCACCTGCAAGTGCTGCAAGATGTATTACTATATCCATTCCGTGAACTGCTTTAACACAATTATCAAAATTTCTTAAATCAAGGTCTTTTGAGCGCGGAACAAAAATATTTTCCTTTGGTATGCCACGCTCTAAAAGCTTCTCAACAACAAAAGAGCCGAGGAATCCAGCTCCTCCTGTTATTAATATTTTTTTATTCTTCAAATCCATACTTTTTCAAATCTGCATTAATCATGATTTTTACCAAATCATCAAATTTTGTTTTTGGCTTCCAACCCAACTTTTCTTTTGCTTTTGAGATATCAGCTTTAAGAACATCCACTTCAGATGGTCTGTAATAACGCTGGTCAATCTCAACATAATCTTCCCAATTTGAAATACCGACGTGTCTAAAAGCACTCTCTACAAAATCTTTTACCGAGTATGTTTCCCCAGTACCTATTACATAATCATCAGGGCTTTCCTGCTGGAGCATGAGCCATGCAGCCTCCATATACTCAGGTGCATACCCCCAGTCACGCTTAGCATCCAAATTACCAAGATAAAGTTTCTTATCAAGACCAGCCTTTATACGCGCTACACCGCGTGTTATTTTCTTTGTCACAAATGTCTCACCTCGCCTTTCGCTCTCATGATTGAAAAGTATTCCATTTACAGCAAATATGCCATATGCTTCCCTGTAATTAACAGTTGTGTGATACGCAAACACTTTTGCACAACCATACGGAGAACGCGGTCGAAACAGTGTCTTTTCATTCTGCGGAGGAAGAGACGCCCCAAACATTTCACTTGATGATGCCTGATAAAATTTGATTTTCTTTCCTCCTTGCTCCTGCAAGTCTTTGACCGCTTCTAAAAGTCTTACGGTGCCAAGACCTGTTATATCAGCAGTATACTCTGGTGTATCAAAAGAGACTCTAACGTGAGATTGCGCACCAAGATGGTAAACTTCATCAGGTTGAACGCTAAAAACCAACTTTCTTATATTTCCTGCATCAGACAAATCACCATAATGCAAAAATAGTCTTCTTCCTTTATCGTGAGGGTCCTGATACACATGATCTATTCTATCTGTATTTATAGATGATGATCTGCGTTTTATGCCATGTACCTCATATCCTTTATCAAGCAAAAACTCTGCGAGGTATGAACCATCTTGACCTGTAATTCCTGTTATAAGCGCTTTTTTCATATTAATTATTTACAAAATTAAGAATTTTTTCCACTCTTTTTTGCCAAGTAAATTCGTGAACCTCATCATATGCTTTACGTGAAAGTTTTTCTCCTGCAGAATGATTTCCTAATAAAATATTCACCTTTTCTGCAAGACTTTCTGCGTTATCTGGTTCAAATAAAAGTGAGTTCTCCTCATCCTTAAGATATTTAGAAAAACTTGGGAGGTTGCTTGCAACAATAGGTACACCTGATGCCATATACTCAAACAATTTAATTGGTGTTGTATACATAGCAGACCTTTTTTCTTTTGCAGTATTTGGAAGGATAAGCACATCCGCAGATTTGATAAATTGTATCACTTTTTTATGTGGCGCAAAACCACTAACCACAACTCTCTCTATACCATTTTCAGTAATATACTTATTTATATCATCCATATTTTCTACTGTTCCTCCTATAAGTACTGCAGTTGCATTTTCAGCCATTTCACCAATACTGTCTAACAATGTATATACTCCCTTCCACTTATAAAAATGTCCTACATAAAGCACAGCTTTCGTTCCACCCTTCAGACCAAGCTCTTTAAATATTGATTTATCCTTGTTTATATTGCTAAATTCATCAATATCAACACCGTTTGGTATAATAATATAACTATTGTTTTTAACACCAAGTTGCTCATAAACAGCTTTGAGATTGTGTGCAACTATGACCTTCTTTTTAATCCTCTTAAGAAAGAATTTGTAAAAAAACAAGTTTGAGCGCGGTAGTTCATGGTCTTCAAATACCACTTTTACACCAAACAAAGACAAGAGATATGCAAGCACGATTTCTCTAACATATACAATGTCTGGTTTTTTCTTAAAAACATAAAATATTGCACTCGTAATAAAAGAAAAGTACTGAAGCCAAAATTTTATTCTACCAAGTTTACCTAAATCAAAATCAAAAGAAAATATCTTAGTTACTTTAAAATTCTTTTTTTCTCCGTAATATGTAAACGGTTCTTCTTTTAAGTGATTAAATCTTTTCGGTATGACAAGTTCAACACCGTTCCCAGATAATGCAAAAGCTCCACACATTTTCATTATCTGAATACCGTGCGCCCGCTCTGTCGGTAATCTTATGTGCACAATATATAATATTTTCATATACCAACTACTTTAGATAAAAAATTATCCATATTTTCAGTGAACTTTTCACGAGAATATTCTTTAAGTGCAAATTTTTGCGTTTCGTTTATTTGTCGAGTAAGTTCTTTACTATCCATGCTATATATCTGTTCAACCTTTTTTTCTATTTCATCAATACTACAATTATCAAGATACATACCAGAACCTTCTGGCAATTCAATACCTGTATTATGGCTCACAAGAGGATATAGTCCTGTCTGCATCATAGTTGTACAAGCAACAGAAATTGATTCACTTGCACTTGGTGCAATAAAACATACACAACGCTTAATTATATCTTTGAACCCCTTGCTCTTTGGATTCATATGTCCATGAAGTTTCACATTAGGTAATTCAGTAAGCTCATGTTTGTATATTTTCATAAAATCAGGTTCGTCCTTAATAGGTCCAACAATATTAAGAGTCCACTGTGGATTTTTTGCGAACACCTCAAGTACTAAATCAAGCCCTTTAAGAACAGCTCCAACACCAAAATACCATATAAACTCACGCTTAGGAGAGACAAACTCTTCTTTATTCTTAATGTACTCAGAAGATGATGCTACAGGTATTGATGTGATTTTGCCGTAAAATTCTTCAGGAAATGTGTTTTTTGCGTTTTCTCCAAATACAATAATCTTATCCGCTAATTTTAAAATAACATCCTCCATATTTTCATATGGCTCTTGTCTCTTTGGTGAATACAAAGCTCCTTCTTTTCTGTCTATAAGTTTTTTAATACGTTCAATTTCTTTCAGGTTAGTATATTTAAGAGATGATGTCCCAGGATGCCATATCTTTATAGCTTCATTACTTTCAGGCGCATACGCAGCAAGTCTTAATAAGTCCCCAGAAAAAGAAAAGATAGCGTTATATTTTTTTTGTGGAATAAAACTACGATTGTTGTAATGAACACAATCAACAATGTAACCATATTTATTAAAGATAGAAATTATCTCATTACTCATCCATGCGCACGAGTGATAATTAAGAGATGCATGACTTCTAGGCATACCTGCTGAATTAATTGAATAACTCACCAACGCCCGTCCTTTTACAGGACCTTTAACAGAGTTTATAGTGACACACTTAAAATACTTCCTTTGATATTTCAAAGGAAGGTATTCTCTGTACTTTTTAAGATAATTACGTATTAGTCGTTTCATATACCTCATAACAAAAACGGCTTATTTCATTTCGCCTAACTTATTATATACAACACACAGAATAGCTGTGAAGTTGTTAATTTTTAGTATTGAGACTCTCTTTTTTAGCCCATTCTATATATCTATCAATACCTTCCCAAATATCAATTTTGGGTGAATAGCCAATACTTTCAGCAAATGAAATATCCGCAGGGAAACGAGAAACCTCACCTTGTCGCGGATCGCCATGTACAACATTAACATTGAGTTTCTTTGCTATATACTCGACAATATCTTTTACACTTGTGTTTTTCCCAGATGCTAGATTCACAGTTTTACCTGAAAGAGAATCGTTCTTCAATATAAGACTATATCCTTCTATTATGTCATCTATATGTGAGTAATCTCTTGTCGAACTTCCATCTCCGAAAATAGTTAGATCTTCTCCGCGTAATGCTTTAGCGACAACAATTGGAATTAGTGCTCCAAACGTACCACTCTTTTGCCTTTCACCATAAATATTAAACGGTCTGACAATTGTAACATCTACATCAAACGATCTGAAATAAGAATAGCTTATTCTATCGGCCGCAGCTTTAGACGATGCATATGGACTGTTTGGTTTCAACTCCGCTGTCTCATTAAGCTTTTCATTTTCCTTAAGATTTTGCCCATCTCCATATACTTCACAAGTAGAAATTAGTATAAGACGATTTTTATTTTCTTTTGTAGCTTCTAAGATATTATATGTACCTAAAATATTTGCATAAAAAAATGCCACTGGATCTTTTAGTGATTCATCAACATTTATACGAGCAGCAAGATGAAAAACTACATCGTGTCCACGAACACTTTTATTAACAAGCTCTTTATCAGTTATACTACCCCAGATAAGATTAATCTTATCCTTTATATTAGATAAGCTATACAATGCTTTTTTTGAATACGTATTTAACACAGAAACATCGTGCCCCTGATCAATAAGAGATTCAACAAGATGACTCCCTTGAAAGCCTCCTCCTCCTGTTACAAGTATTTTCATAATGAAAGCGATTAGTCTTGTAAATATATCAAAAGATACTTAATTGGACAAGAACACTTTATTGATATTTAATTAGTTGTAATCTGTTAA
>Ga0208524_1000082_pt1 | contig 48015 bp, 39 predicted proteins | sample ETNtaG_28_FD_185779 | JGI IMG/M metagenome (GOLD analysis project Ga0208524, IMG submission 185779) | Marine microbial and viral communities from oxygen minimum zone, Eastern Pacific Ocean - ETNP201406SV61 (SPAdes) (version 2) | ecosystem: Environmental > Aquatic > Marine > Oceanic ... | reverse complement strand
TCTACTTGTGTCATGCTTCAGGTATCCGCATAAAATTCCAGTCGGACTGCAGTTTTCTACTGCGATAATTTCCCAGTTTTCTATTTGGGTCACACTTCAGCTATCCCTCTAAAAAACCCCTTCAACCGGCATATTTCAATTACGAGAAATTCCCGGTTTTCTATTTGAATCACGCTTCAGCTATCCGTCTAAATTTCCGGTTTTCTACTTGTGTCATGCTTCAGGTATCCGCATAAAATTCCAGTCGGACTGCAGTTTTCTACTGCGATAATTTCCCAGTTTTCTATTTGGGTCACACTTCAGCTATCCCTCTAAAAAACCCCTTCAACCAGCATATTTCTATTGCGAGAAATTTCAGGTTTTCTACTTGAGTTATAATTCAGCTATCTAGCTGAAACCAGCACAAAAGATAACACAACCACCTACTGTAACATTTCAAGAAAATCTGCTTTAGCTACATTAATCCATTGCAGTCTGCTCAGGAAGAAATAATCCTCCCGACTTTTTTGAATTAACAGTCAACAGGCGTCACCTTTGTAGAGGTTTGCCGAGTGAGAAATTATTCAATTTTCAAAGAACGAAAGAGCCCTGGCTATTCGTAGGCCTCTATTTAATTTTGCTGGTTCAGCAAAAAGTAACACACAGTTGTCTCACTTTTTACTACGACCTCATTTAAGAGAGCCACTAAAAACACGCTTTTCAAGCAATGATGGCTTCGTAAAAACTCCTAAACTAATTATTTGCCATCTCAAACGAAGAGAGAGATCTTATTCCTCTTCTCTTCCACTCAACTCAGAGCACCGTTTCAGGGAAAGGCTTTAGAGATGCCCGTTAATAAAAAACCCGGCTGACAAACTGCACATACCTCAGAAACACTGTAACTCAAAACAGTTACGGCCTGTATGTGTGGTTCGCAGCCGGGCAATTCCGGCGGTACTAAAATTTTAAAAAACAAAGCCAAAAAACAGCGTCTGCTACCTTTTGACTTCGTCTGGTAATTATGCTGTTTTTTGCTGAATTATCAGCCAGTCACCCTGATCCTCTTCTCTGCGTTATCCTGACTCTGCTGCGGTAGAGCTTGTGGCACCTGGTGTTGAGTTGTTTGAGTTTTACTTTTTTTATTTATTTCAACCCATGCCGCACGCAATTCTTTGAGCAAATCAATAACAACTATGATCGGTTGAGTCTTTTTTTCCATGTTTGCTTCAATCAATTGACTAAACATGTAGCTGTAAAGTGACTGCAGATTTTTTGCGATATCACCACCCTGTTCCATGTTAAGGGTCGCCATCAGTTCAGTCACAATGTTCTTGGCTTTGACCAGACAATTATGGACTTTTTCAATTTCCCCTGATTTCATGTGCTCAACAGCAAAGCTGGCATTTTTTATTGCTCCATCGTAGAGCATAATTATCAGCTTGTTTTGATCAAGTGTATTGACAGAAGCCTTCTTATAGGCATTCTGATAATTACTATAGGTGCTCATCGCATCTCCAGAATCATTTTAGTATTAATTTTTCTTTCCTCCACCCATAGCGGAGAGTTGTTGACTTATATAACTTTGTTGGGATTTTAATCTCCCCATCGTACTGTCCAGCTTGGCAAATTTATTTTGCAGGCGTGAACGTTTGCTTTCTGCTCTTTTGTTTAAGCGTTTGATTTGCTCATCAAAACTGCTCATCTGTCCGGTGATATCATCGGTGGCCCGTTTAACATTTCCACCTAAAGGATCATTCAGTTTACTAAGTTTATCACCTAACTTGACTGCTACACCTTTTGATATTTTCACAGTAGCTTCTTCTTCATCAAGCAGATCGTTTTCACCGAGGGTTACGAAGATTCTCAAACCCTCAGTATTTGAGTCTTCCGCACCTGCAAGTAACTGACCTCTGCCTTTTGCTTCTACGTTACCGATGGAACCCGCGACATCCTCACCGGCAGTACTTATTCCATCCACAAGGCCTAAACTTGCGAGATCCATGCCTGAACCTGCTTCAACATCAATCGTGCTGTTGCTGCCGTATGTACTGGAAACTATTTTCAAACGTCCTTCTTCTTCACGTACCTGTATCCCGCGGCGTCCTAAAACCTTGTCTTCCATCAAGCGGTTCTGAATGGTCTTTGCCAAACTTCCCGGTGTATAGACGTCCTTACGCAACTCAATCGGATCAGACACCCTGCCATTCATTTTTACAACTAAAATATTGTTTGTATCATCAACCTTGATTATTCCACTAAGCGGTGTCCCCAGGTAAAACCCACGTTTGGCAGTATTTGAAATATCGACTCGGTAACCAGTGGGATTTACCCTGGTTTCTTCAGTCATTCCCAGAAAGCTGACTCCCGGATTATCCGTTTTCCCGTGACTACGGAATAAATTTGCCACATCGGAAAAAGTATCAACAATTTTTTCATTTAACTTTTTCTCATCAATCGACATGAGCCCGCTGTCATCGATTTTCAGTCCTATCGAAAAAAGCATATTCGTAGACTGCGGTAGACCACTCACTGTCGCAATTGTAGTCGTCGCAATCTCATTGACCATCTGGGCCAGATTTCTATCACTTAACAAAGGTGCGGCAGTGTTTGTTGACTTGTCGAACTTTGACATTTCTTTCGCGGTTGCCTGAAATGTGTTGTAGGCATCAACAAAATCATAAATGCGTTCCTTTGCCACCTCTGTATCACCCAGTACAGACACAATTACGGGCTTTTTACTTGGCGAAAAAAACTCCAGATCAAGACCTGGAATCACATCATTGGCTTCATTCTCAGAACGTCTAATCTCTAGTCCCTCTCCACTCCTGCTTGCGCCGAGCCGCAACACTAAATCCTGAGCAAGCCTGACCGTCGAGGTTTCTGTCGAGATAGTAAAAGAATCATCTTCATACAAGTCACCTTTTCCGAGTGCCACTTTTAAACCCTCGGCAAACAAAACATGTGTTCCGGGAACATATCCTTCTCCGACTTCCACTGTACCTGTAGCGCCAAACGTATCTTCCCATCTCAATTTAAGCTCACGCGTGATTCCTACAGAGCCTCTTTTATCAACGACAAATGTGTATGTTTTGGCGACATCAGGCTCATATTTTCCGGATACTTCTATAGACGCATTGCTGATCCTGCCCGCTAATCCTCCAATTCCATCACTGACACTAAGAGAACTTGTGTCTTTCCCGTCATCGATGCCTTCATATTCCGCGTAAGTCTGCCATTTTGCCAGTACGTCTACTTTGTTGGAAACCCCGCGGTGCTCTTCATCACTCCACCACATATCTTCTGAAGTCGGTGCGATAAGATCCACATCCGTTGTATCACCGTCCCTTAAAACACTGGGGTTCACCTCAATAAATAAACCGTGTCCCAGAGGTAAACGTTTTGGGTCGCGCTTGCCCTTTTTACTGAATTCCAAATCGAAAAGCTCTTCACCGTCTTCAGAATCAAATGCAGTGGCCTTATCAAATGGCCCCCCTTTACCTACATCTCCCAAATACGGTTCACCAATGTTGACAGAACCCTTTTCCCCGCTCTCAGAGAATTCATAATGCAGTTTAAGCGGACTTGGCCCTCCGACCTGTCCATTGCCTTCAACTCGAAAAACTACAGTATCATCCTCCGCACCGTCATAAGTACCTACAACTCTAACTCCGCCTTCTGATGCCTTACTGCTCCAGTCGGACGGTTGTGAAATCTTAGGTGCACGCTCCGCATCACTCAACCACCAGAGCAAATCAGATTTTTCCGCGTTAACATCTACAGTAAAAGTATCACCTGCAACCACTTCACCGTCACTTATCAATAATTTTAATCCGTCAGTAATGTCGAGCGGACTTCCCGGAATATAATTAAATTTATTGATTTCTATTTCACCCTCTCTACCGTTCTTGTCCTTCCAACCGATGAGTACACCGGAATCAGAAGGTATCATTCCGGAACGGACTACCTGAAAAGTAAAGACGTTATCCTCTTCTCCATCGTAGGTTCCCCCGACTTCAACTATATTGGTTGAACCACCAAATCCTGCACCGGAAGTCGCTTCAGGGGTTTTTACGTCAAAGCCCTTCCAACTCGCAGTTTTTTCATATGTATTTTCGTAACTCGGCGCTTCAACTTCACCGCCCTGCAGATTTACGTCAATACTAATTCGTCCCTTTTCACCATTTAGATTACTGGTCAGCAGCAAACGATAAGGTGTATCACCGTGTGTTTTGGCGATGTATGCTTCAACATTCGCGTCTGAATTGTTGATAGCCTTTTTCAGGTCAACGAGCGTATCTTTACCTTCAGCAAGATTAATCGTGATCGGTAACTCATCCTCATCGTTTCCAACTTTGATCTGCACTTTTCCGGTGCCGATACGTGTGGTATCACTCTCAAATCCCTGTGAGGTTATTTGATGTGATAAAGCAACAGACTCAACGATAACAGAGTGTCTGCCCGGTACAGAATCTTTCCGTGCTTTTGGGACTATAACATCCGGATCACTAGTCTCTACTTTTCGGGCTTCCCAGATTTCAAATTTGTCGAGTGCTTCGGTTACACCCTGGAGTTTATTCAACTCCGATTTCACGGCTTCCCAAGCCTCTAACTCGCTTACTTTCTGTTCTTTACGGGCTTCCACAGGTTTGATACGACGCTGCTCGATTGCCATAAAGCGATCGACGATCTCCCTCGTATTCAGTTTTGAGCCTAAGCCGGTAATCGCGTTCGGATTTAGTTCTGCCAAGACGGTTCCGTTTTTTGAAGCAAGCAGGTTTTCTCAACTACCGGATCACTCTCCGGAAAAAAGGCAGTAATTTGCCTAGTTGATTTTAGTCAACTACCTGATATAAAATAGATTTCTATTTTGCCGGTTCAAAGCGAACCGACCGCTAGAAATCATTTCAAAAAACATTCCAATCAGCCGTTTGAATTCAGCAACTGTAAAACGGACTGAGGAACCTGATTGGCCTGTGCCAACATTGCTGTTCCGGAAGAAAGCAGGATTTGATTCTTGACCAGCGAACTCATCTCCTGAGCCATATCTGTATCAGCCAGCAGAGATTCTGAAGCAGTCAGGTTTTCCTTTGAAACACGCAAACTGTGTAAATTTGCCTCCAGCGCATTTTTCTGGAATGAACCTAAATTTCCACGCATCGTGGAAACATCATCAATTGCCTGATCAATCAGCATCAGTGAGTCTTGTGCCGCATTTGCGTCCAGCACATCAATTTCTGCTAAACTTTGGAACCTACTGTCGTTGTCGACTCTATTTGCAAGTTGTTCCGGATCAATACTGTCTACCGAAAAACGCCGCAATTGACCTAGATTCGGACCAATTTGAAAAACAAGAGAATTTTGTGAAACATGTACAAAACCGTCAATATCCTCGCCTACCAGGAACTCATTGTCTTGCTCACGTTTGAGCAATCCGGTAAAGCGGTTATCAGTACGATTAAAAATTTCGTAAATCACATCGTCTGTTGTTTCACCGTACTTCAGGGTAACTCCTTCGGCTTCTGCACCGGGAGCACCTGTGAGGAACTGCCCGCGTCCCATCGCAGCTCCGCCTGCACTCACCTCCGGCAATCCACCGATTGTGCCTTCCACATCACGGCCGGAAAGAGCATAAACCGCTTCGTGTGCTTTTGTATCAGCACCAAAATAGTTGTCCAAAGTTGAGGAAACAGTAAAGCCCGGATCACTACCGAACTGACGATGTCTCAAAACGATAACTTCATCCATTCCTGTGACAAATTCGTTGATCTCTCCAGGTGTTCTGGCGATCTCTTTCAGGGCGTCATTCAAGGTATCGAAGTTTTCCAGAAAGGGGCCTAAATTATCTGAGGGTCGATAAATAAAAACATCCAGCTCCATCCCTGCTTCGTCTGTTACTCTTTGCATTTCGTGCGCAATCAACTGTTGAATTGCACGTTCCGTTCTCAGTTTTGATTCCGGAGTACCATTGCGTTTTGCTGAACTGACCAGTTTTTCAATTGTCTGTCGTAATTCGTTGTTGTTTTTCAGATCGATTGAAACTGTACGTCCACCTTCATTGATCACAAATGAAATCGAGTTATTAGGATCAGACGATGAAACATCCTGCAGGCTCAACCTGCGTGTACCAACTGCCATTGAGCGTGTCGCAACTTGAGTGATATCAACTTTGAATCCATCTGCTGCTGTTGATTTTGAACCTTCTGAAGCAGAAACAAATTCGAGGCCGTCTCCAACAGCAACTCCTGTTGCGGAGTTACTACCGTCAAGCAATGTTCGTGTGCCAAATTGAGTATTACGGGAAATATTTTTTAAAGTTGAGAGAATGTTTTCAACTTCATTCTGGTCAGCCTGCAGAATTTTTTCGTCATTAATACCTTCATTTGCAGCATGTACCGCCAATTGGCGTAAATTGATTAACATGTTGCTAACTTCATTTAAGGCGCCTTCTGTGGTTTGAATCATTGAAATGGATGATTCGGAGTTACGGATTGCTTGTCCCAGCCCTGAAATCTGCGTTTTCATCTGTTCAGAAATCACTAGAGATGCAGGTCCATCGGCCGCATGATTGAGTTTCCGCCCGGAAGACAATCGTTCCAGGTTTTGACCCAATTCCCGCTCAGTCTGCTGCAGGTGCCTCAGCGCGTTCAGTGCTGCAATATTTGAATTGACTCGCAATGCCATGTTGTTTTATTTCCAGTGTGCTGAAAAAAGTTCTCTTGAGCTCTTATCGGCACGCAGTTATTTTTCTTTAGCTGTTAATAGATCTGCACCATAAAATTTTGAATGGATTTTATGCAGTTCTCCCTAACATCGGCAGTCCGGATTTTTTCTTTAGGAAATAGTTGCTGTTTTGGATAAAAGCTGAAATCAATTCTGTGCAACAAACAAGCTTAGTTAGATTCAGCTTTTAAAGGGGTTACATGGGGAGCATGTTTGCCATTCACGCAGATCCGGATTCTAGCAAAGTTCATTCAGGCAAAATTAAAAGAAGATACAAAGTATCAAAGTGAAAGAAGGCACTGATGTTTTGAGACACATAGAATATAGCCACGGATAAGACGGATAATATGAAAATGGCACTGTGCTTTTAGCCACGGATATGACGGATAAAATAAAAAATGTACTAAGGCGCAAAGCAATATTTAAGAGAGGCTCTTGTTGCTGTCAGGGAATAGAGTCGAGTGTAGGAATACTAAAAAGCTTGTCATGCAAAATGAAATGAGTTAAACTTCGTAGGTTTAATAGATAAATTCAATTGTTCCATTCAGGATGAACTGTTAAAGATTAACAACTGCAGATTTGTTTATCAAGCAGGAACGAGATAAAAACCGCAGCATTCACATAACACCGAATATTATAATTAAGCAATGAAACGTACTTTCCAGCCGAACAACCGGCGGCGCAAGAAGAAGCATGGGTTCCGTGCCCGCATGGCGACTCCAGGAGGTCGCAGAGTTATTAAACGTCGACGCGCCAAAGGCAGAAAACGCCTCAGTGCATGAGTCTGCGGAATACTTTCCCGAAATCAGCAAGGCTGCAGAACAGCCGAGCAGTCAGGGAAGTTTTCGAGCAGGGTGTCTATCAATCTTTGGGACCGATTGGTGTCAAATACAAGATGACAGAAGCTGAGTCCAGCCGTTTTTCAATCTCCGTTAAAAAGAAGGTCGGAAATGCCCCTTGCCGGAATCAGATCAAGCGGTTTATCAGGGAAGCGGTCCGTCAGGAACGTTCTCACCTGAACTATGTATTTGATATTTGTTTTTTTGTAACCAACCCTCCAAAGCACAAGTTGGAATCTGCTTATGTCCTGCGTCAGGTCAGTCGGTTTTTCAACGATTTAAATCATGAATCCAGTAATTGAAACGGAAGATACGAAGCAGAGTCCGGCAGCACAGAGCTTTGGGACTTTCCGCAAAATTTCTGCTAACAAGGCTATGAGCTGCTTTTTCCAGCGCGTGATGGTGGGGTTTATCAAAGCATACCGCTATTGGCTGTCACCGTTTTTACCAGCTTCCTGCAGATTTTATCCAAGTTGCTCAGCCTATGCGCTGGAATCTTACAAAAGACTTGGTTTCTGGAAAGGGTCGTATCTGAGCCTGCGGCGTATATTAAAATGTAATCCGCTTCATCCCGGAGGCGTAGATCAGGTTCCCGGAGACAATGTCAGCGTGTTTGCTGATTGCTCTGGACTTTGCGAAAGAAAATAATTCTAGTAAATTTTTATGGATAAAAATACTCTACTTGCAGTTGTACTCTCCGGCGCCATCATGGTTGGCTGGTATACTCTCTTTCCACCACCGGAACCACCGCCGCGGGAAGTTGTCAATACTGTTGATCAGACGTTGACTGAGCATAACTCAGCTTCATCGAGAACAGAAACAGCAGAGACAGGATACTCCGATTCAACTCTTTCTACAGCAGCACCTTTGGCCTCGATCGCAGAAGTAGGCAGTAGTTTGCCCTCCAAAGAAGTAAGCATAGAAACAGATAATTACCGGCTTGTTTTAGACACACGTGGCGGAATTGCTAAAAGCCTGCAGTTAAAGCATTTTAAACATACCAAACCACGTCTTACGCTAAGCACTTGGTTTCCGATGTTAACGAGTTTTATCGGGCCGGATTATCGAGATGAAGTCACGGAAGATAACCGTGTGCAGATGTTCGGTAATCACCTTTCAGAAGTACCCGCTTTTACTCAGGAGTTTAAGAATGATCCCAAAACAAGTGCGCTCTTCCGTAATGCGGTCTTTGCCACAAGCGCGGAGGAAATTGTGCTGGATGAAGGTGAAGGAAAAGTTACGCTGACTCTGACCTCTCCGGTATTAAACGGACTCCAGTTGATTAAGTATTTCGAGGTGACTCCGGACAGTTATATTATAAATTACCGCGTGCAGTTGATCAACCGTTCGAATGAAGCGCAGGCAGTTGAAGTGCTTTACTTTTTTGGAGAACAACGTCTTTCTGACAGTAACGGCGGCATGAGCCAGGTTTCTCATGAAGGTCCTGTTTTCTATTTTGATGAAAGTCTGCAGACAGAAACTACTGACAACATAGAAGGCGAACTTCCTGTCACTCAAATGAAATGGCTCGGAGTTGAAGATCAATATTTCATCAGTGCAGCTGTACCAATGACTACTGTACGCAACGGGTTATTCCGGGCAGGCGCATATCTCTCTGATCCTCAACCTAATGTTCAGGGTGAGCGCTTGTTATCACCTTACTTTGGGGTTGCTCTACCTCCGACTAATTTGCAGCCTAACTTGCTGGTTGAGTCAGATTTTCGCATGTATTATGGTCCGAAAGAGGATGAAGAGTTACTGAAATTTGGACACAACCTGGTGGTTTCCCACGATATGACGCTGGAGATACTGGCCGGACCGTTGCTGGACCTGCTGCGTTTGATTTACGGTTATGTTGGAAACTACGGAGTTGCTATCATTATTTTGACAATTATTGTACGTTTAGTTTTGTTCCCACTGACTTTCAAAGGGATGAAAAGTATGAAGCGGATGCAGCAATTGTCTCCGAGGATGAAAAAGCTGCAGGCAAAGTACAAGAACAATAAGGAAAAGCTCAACAAGGAAATGATGGAGCTTTACCGCAAAAACAGGGTGAATCCGCTTGGTGGTTGTTTGCCGATGCTGTTGCAGATTCCGGTATTTTTCGCGCTTTACAGCTCACTTTCAAGTGCAGTGGAATTACGGCATGCTCCTTTCATGTTTTGGATCAGTGATCTGTCTCAGCCGGATGGTCTCGGAATCACACCTTTGCTGATGGGCGCGTCCATGTACTTTCAGCAAAAACTGACTCCGCAAACCGCGATGATGGATTCCACTCAAGCGAAAGTCATGCAGATGCTGCCCTTTATTTTTACTATCTTCACCTTTACCTTTCCATCAGGTTTGACTTTGTATTGGGTGACGAGCAATGTCCTTTCGATTGCCCAGCAGCAAATCATCAACCGCATCAAAACCCCGGAAATGCAGGACTGATTCACCAAGGGATCAGTTTCAGTCCGCATTTTCATTTATTCTGTTACTCTAATAACTTGATTTTGGGTGGAATTTCTGTTCTACTTTGAGAGCTATAGCAGCTATTCCAAAATAGCTTTAAGTCTTAACTGAGGCTTCGTAAAAAGTAATAATTTCGTCTATCCGTCATTACAAACATAGGGAGAAATCTCAATGATCTGAGTGCGGTTGCCTAAACAAGATTTATCGCTACCTTCGATGGGCACGGTTTAGAGCATTTTACGAAGTACCAGCTATGAATAAGATTTCCCGTTCTAGGCGAAATTACAACTTATCCCGACAGCATTAGCAGTTAAAAAAACAGGTCTATTTTTCATGAAGTTTAAATATCCGGAAAAGCAGGGACTTTACGATCCCCAATTTGAGCATGACAATTGCGGTGTAGGATTTGTGGTTCAGATGAAAAACCGCAAATCTCACCAGATTGTCCAGCAGGGACTGCGTTTACTCTGTAACCTGGATCACCGCGGAGCGTTGGGTGCGGATCCGGACACAGGAGACGGTTCCGGAATATTGATTCAAATTCCACATCATTTTTTTGTTGAAAAATGCCAGAAAGCAGGTTTTTATCTGCCTGAAGCAGGAGAATATGGAATTGCCTCTATTTTCCTTCCTCAGGATCCTGTCGCGCGGAGACATTGCGGTGAGGTAATTGAGAGTCATATTGTTGAAAAGGGGATGGATCTGCTTGGTTGGCGTGATGTGCCGATAAATCTTGATTACGTGGGAAAGCAGGCGCGTTCCTCAATGCCTGCCATGCGCCAGTTGTTCATGGGTCACCGCAGGTTGGGAAATTATGACCAGGAACAGTTCGAACGCAAATTGTACATAACGCGTAAAGCTGTCCGCACTGCTCTGCAGGATGTTGAGGACATGATAATTACCAGCATGTCTTCACGGACAATTGTCTATAAAGGTATGTTAATCCCTCATCAGATGGAATATTTTTTCCCGGATTTGTCGGATCCGCGTTTGAGCAGCGCAATGGCCTTAGTTCATACTCGTTTCCCGACCAACACCTTTCCGCGCTGGGATCTGGTTCAGCCTTTCCGTAATCTGGCACACAATGGAGAAATCAATTCATTACGCGGTAATATCAACTGGATGCTCGGGCGGCGCCCGACCTTAGCGTCTCCTTTGTATGATAATATCCGCGAATTGCAGCCCATCATTATCCCAAGAGGCAGTGACTCTGCCTGCATGGATAATGTCTTCGAATTCCTCATTCAATCCGGTTACTCTCTTCCGCATGCAATGATGATGATGGTTCCGGAAGCATGGGAGAAGAACCCGGATATGAATCCTGAAAAACAGGCTTTTTATGAATTTCATGATCACTTGATGGAACCGTGGGATGGACCCGCTTCTCTCACTTTTACGGATGGTGTCCGTATAGGCGCTACTCTCGACCGTAACGGTTTACGCCCCTCACGTTATGTCGTTACAAAAGATGATTTTGTGATTATGGGTTCCGAAGTCGGCGCGGTGGATGTTGATCCGGAGAATATAAAATACAAAGGGCGTTTACAACCTGGTAAAATGTTTCTCGTGGACACGGAAGAGGGACGGATAATCGATGACGCTGAACTGAAAAAAGAAATCTGCTCTGCTCAACCTTATGCAAAATGGCTGAAGGATAATGTGCTCGAATTGTCGCATTTGCCAAAACCCAAAATAGTTCCGGAAACTGATTTCGACACACTGTTACTACGGCAGAAAATTTTTGGTTATACAACTGAGGATCTGAATTTGCTGCTGACACCAATGGTGGTAGACGGTGTGGAAGCTTCCGGATCAATGGGTAACGATACCCCCCTGGCGGTATTGTCCGATAAGCCACGCTTACTATACGATTATTTCAAGCAGATTTTCGCGCAGGTCAGTAACCCTCCAGTAGATGCGATCAGGGAAGAACTGGTGATGTCTCTAACCAGCCGTCTTGGACCGCAAAAGAATATTCTTGAACCCAGTCCGGAACACGCGCGGATGCTTAAACTCGAGCATCCTGTGCTGAGTAACGAACAGCTTGCGCAGCTTAAAGCACTCGACAATCAGGATTTTTACTCATCAACATTAAGTATGCTTTTTGATGCGGAAAAGGGTGTAGACGGATTAGCCGCCGCGCTCAGCCAACTCTGCAGACAGGCAGAAAACGCGGTGAAATCAGGCAGTGCTTTTCTTGTTTTAAGTGACCGTGGAGCAGGAAAAGAGCAGGTTCCAATTCCTGCGCTTCTGGCAGTAGCAGCAGTACACCATCACCTGATTCTGAAAAGGAAACGTTACAAAACAGGAATAATTGTTGAAACCGGTGAAGCGCGAGAAATCGCACATTTTTGTTTGCTGGTAAGTTACGGAGCAGGGGCGATAAATCCTTATCTTGCTTTTGAAACTTTTGAACAGCTGATAAGGCAAAAAGCCTTACCGCCTGAACTGACACGTGAACAAGCAAATGAGAATTATCTGCAAGCCATCCGCAAAGGCATGTACAAGGTCTTTTCGAAAATGGGAATTTCTACTATTCAAAGTTACCGCGGGGCGCAGATATTTGAAGCAATAGGTTTGAATGAAGATCTGGTTCATGGCCATTTTTCAGGAACACCTTCCAGAATAAATGGTGTTGGTATTGAGGAAATTGCTCAGGAAAGTTTGTTGAGGCACGGGAATGCACTAGAGGAAACTGCTGATACAAACAGCATCCTGCCCGGTGGCGGATTTTATCATTGGCGTCGGCGCGGGGAATTTCATCAGATAAATCCTGTGATGTCAAATACCCTGCAGAATGCAGTACGTAAAAACAGCCAGGACTCATACGATGATTTTTCAATGCTGGTCAACGATCAAGCTCAGCGTTTCTCAACACCAAGAAGTTTGTTCGAGTTTGCGGAAGGTTATCCAATTTTGCTGGATGAAGTTGAACCCGCGGCTGAAATAGTCAAACGCTTTGTGACAGGAGCAATGTCATTTGGTTCGATCAGTATCGAGTCACACGAAACTCTGGCGGTCGCAATGAACCGTATCGGAGGACGCAGCAACAGCGGAGAAGGTGGAGAAGATCCGCGGCGTTTCGAAAAAAAGGACAACGGTGACTGGCCGGTGAGTAACGTAAAGCAGGTTGCATCCGGACGTTTTGGAGTCACTATCAATTATCTAGTCAACTGCAACGAACTTCAAATCAAGGTCGCCCAGGGCGCAAAGCCGGGAGAGGGTGGACAACTGCCCGGAAATAAAGTCAGTGATGAAATAGCGAAAGTCCGCAATTCAACTCCTGGAGTAACGCTGATTTCTCCGCCGCCGCATCATGATATTTATTCGATTGAAGATCTGGCGCAGCTCATCTTTGATCTGAAAAATGCTAATCCAACTGCAAAAATAAATGTCAAACTGGTTGCGGAAGCAGGAGTCGGCACAATTTCAGCCGGAGTCGCAAAAGCCCACGCGGATATAATCACCATCGCCGGACACGACGGTGGGACTGGCGCGTCACCGCTGACATCAATCAAACATGCCGGTATTCCATGGGAACTGGGACTTTCAGAAGCACACCAGACTTTGATGTTGAATCATCTGCGTGGACGAGTAAGACTGCAAACCGACGGTCAGCTTAAAACAGGACGTGATGTGGCAATTGCCGCTTTACTTGGTGCGGAAGAGTATGGTTTCGCTACTATGCCGCTGATTGCGATCGGTTGTATTATGATGCGTAAATGTCACCTTAATACTTGTCCTGTAGGTATTGCCACCCAAAATCCAGAATTGCGCAAAAAGTTTCGCGGTCAGCCGGAACACGTTATCAACTATTTCTTTTTTGTGGCGGAAGAATTACGCAAAATAATGGCTGAACTGGGTTTCCGTAAAATAGACGACATGGTCGGACGTACAGATATGTTGAAGCAACGTACAGGCATAAAACACTGGAAAGCGGGAAAAGTTGATTTGTCCGCTCTGCTGCATCAAGTTCCGGTTGGTGAAGATGACAGCCGATTCTGCACCCAGGAGCAGGATCATGGACTGGACAAGCAACTCGATCATGAACTGATAACACAGGCAAAAGCTGCTCTGGAAGAAGAAAAGCCGGTTGAGTTTTCTTTGCCTATCGTCAATGTTAACCGTGCGGTTGGGACAATGTTGAGCAGTAAAATTGCCAAAAAATACGGTGCAAAAGGTTTAGCGGACAATACGATTCACTGCAAATTCAACGGTTCCGCAGGACAAAGCTTCGGTGCGTTTCTGGCACCAGGAGTGACGCTGGAACTGGAAGGTGACGCAAATGACTACACCGGTAAAGGTTTGAGTGGCGGGCGTCTGGTTGTTTATCCTCCGGTGGAATCATCTTTCCGCGCTGAAAGTAATATTCTAGTCGGCAACACAGTGCTTTACGGCGCAACTTCAGGCGAGGTCTTTTTCAGCGGAATTGCCGGTGAGCGTTTTGCTGTCCGTAACAGCGGTGCAAACGCAGTGGTTGAGGGTGTAGGTGATCACGGTTGTGAATACATGACCGGCGGTAAAGTGATCGTACTCGGAGAAACAGGAAAGAATTTTGCCGCAGGCATGAGTGGCGGAATCTCTTATGTTTATGATGAAAAAGGGAATTTCACGGCGAACTGCAACAGCGGTATGGTGGATTTGGAAAGCGTGGATGATGCGGAAGAAAAACTCTGGCTGCAGAAGTGGATTGAGCGGCATCAGCAGTACACAGGGAGTGAACTTGCAGAAAAATTACTGAAAAAATGGGATGAGGTTTTGGTGAAATTTGTAAAAGTTATGCCTATTGAATACCGGGCAGTTTTGGAAAAAATGGAAAAAGAATCTGGATCCTGCAAAGAGAAAACAGCGGCTTAGTATGGGAAAAAATACAGGATTTTTAGAATTTAAAAAAGAATCCCCGCCGCTGCGTCCGGTTGAGGAAAGGGTGAGTGATTTTCAGGAATACGAAACTTTTTTTCCTGCGGAAAATCTCGAGCGTCAAGCTTCACGCTGTATGGATTGCGGGGTTCCGTTCTGTCATATGGGCTGCCCCTTGGGGAATATGATTCCGGACTGGAACGATCTCGTCTACCGCGGACACTGGAAAGAGGCGCTTGCGGCTTTGCACAGTACCAATAATTTTCCGGAATTCACCGGTCGTATTTGTCCTGCACCCTGTGAGGATGTATGTGTACTGAATGAGCATTATACTGTGAATGCAGCTGAAAAACAGCAGAAAGTTAATGTCGTCACAATTGAAGAAATTGAAAAACACATTGCAGAACAAGGCTGGAAAGAAGATTGGATCAAACCTCTTCCTCCTGAAAAACTGACTGATAAGCGGATCGCCATTGTTGGTTCAGGACCAGCTGGACTGGCTGCTGCACAGCAGTTACGGCGTGCTGGCCATGCGGTGACTGTTTTTGAAAAAGATGACAGAATAGGAGGATTGCTGGTTTACGGAATTCCGGATTTCAAACTGGAAAAAAATGTTGTCTCCAGGCGTGTTGAACAACTCCGTGCAGAAGGAGTTGAGTTCCGCACAGGAGTCAATATAGGTATTGATTATTCGGTCGAAGAACTGCGCGGTAGTTTTGACGCCATACTGTTGGCCACCGGTGCACAGCACGCACGAAAACTGCTGGTGAACGGCAGTGAACTGGAAGGTGTACATTACGCGATGGATTACCTTCCTCAGCGTAACCGTGAGGTAGCTGGAGATTCAATCCAGCCAACACAAAATATTGAATCCGCCGGCAAAAAAGCGGTAATTCTTGGAGGCGGATTTACAGCGGCAGATTGTCTGGGTAACCTCAATCGCCAGGGTGCGGATCCGCATATTCACCAGTTCGAACTGGTAGATATGGTGCCGCGCCCGACTCCGGTGCATCAAGAAGCGGATCCAGATTGTAGAGCAAATATTTTGACAGAAAGTATTTCAAACGATGGTCATGGTCGGGTTAAAGCTTTACAGGCGGTAAATGTAGAATGGAAAGTCGAAAAGAGCAAAAGCTCCGCCGGCGGACGGATGACGATGCAGCGTGTTCCTGGTTCAGAATTCACTGTACCTGCGGATTTAATCTTGCTGGCTATGGGATTTTTAGGTCCAAAAGTGGAAGGCTTGCTGGAAGATCTTGGAGTTGAGCTGAATGTTCGTGGCGCAGATAAAACCAGTTCACCGCAGCAACTGAAAAAAATGCTGAAAAACGCACAACCGATGTTTGATGTTTATGCAGATGAAAATTTTATGACCAGCGAAGACGGTATCTTTGTGGCCGGTGACGCAAACCGTGGTGCGTCGATCGTAGTCTGGGCTATCTGGGAAGGTCGAGAAGTGGCACGCTGTATCGATAAATATTTAATGGGTAGCACGAGTCTGCCCACTACACCTCAGGCAGAAGTACTGGTTTAACAAGCGCTTAAAAAAATTAAAGTGAGCAAAAACAAACTTATTTTTTTGGCGGCTTTTATCGTTTTTTCGGGACTGACCGTTTATGCTCTCTGGAATGAAGTAAATCGGGAGACGACTCAGTTAAAGTACAGCATCAGCGGGATAATCCTCTCTGCTCCGGGAGTAGGCGGTGGGATCATAAAAACCGACAATGCCCACGTTTTACTCTTCGATCCGGAAACGCTGGAACTGGTTGCTTCAAAAATTATCAATCCTTTTTTACCGCCCTTAACTTTCAGTGTTGGACAGTCTGACGCAGGGCAAGCTCTAAGCGGTTCCTATCGTTTGCTTGTACTTACTGATAAAAACGGAAATCCAAACCGGCCTTCAGTAGGTGAGGTGATTGGGCCGCTATCTCAGCCGATTTTACTTGGAACTGAGGGGGTAGAATATTCTGTGGACCGGCCTTTCCAGAGTTTCCCAGCGGAACTTTTAGTGGCCAAAATTGATACTCCGGAAACAAGTATTAGTGGAATAGTTGTTGTAGCATCAGATTTGCAGGATCAGCTTGATTCGACAGAGCGTCTGGTCATCATGCTTTTTGATCCGAAGCAGGGGCGTCCTGTAGCAATCAAAATGGTTGACAATTTTATCCCTCCGCAAAAATTCAGTATTGGTCAGGCAAACGCAATGGGTGGTCAAGCCCTGAATGGAAAATATTCCCTCCGTATTTTAACCGACAAAAACAACCAGCCTTTTCAATCGGTTCCCGGAGAAATAATTGGACGTTCAGAAAGTTTAATATCTTTGGGAACTGATGATTTGGAGTTTGTGCTGGATCAGCCTTATACACGCTGATCTACCTGTTGCATTATTTTTAAACCAGACTAAAAAATCACTTCCGGTCTGGCAATATTAAGGGCTTGATCAATGTTTTCACGAAAACAGGCTCGATTTGGGAATCCTCCCGGCTGGAGATAATTTTCCTGCGGGATACTCTGCTCAATTTCACGATTCTTTTTTGTGATTGTCATTTGTTGCCCGCTGCGTCCGAGTCCTTTCATTTTGAAACGATAGTGTGCTTCCAACTTTTCCTGATGAATCCTCAGGAAACAATAAACATAATCCATGTTAGGAAACTCACGTGAATCAGGTGGAACCAGTTTAACCTCTGTCCATTCCGCTTTTCGTTTTTGATATTTTAGCAGGAAGCGAAATTGCGTTGTAAATGTCTGTAGGAAACTTTGCAGGATTGGATGCAACTGAATCTTCAAATCCAGCCTGCCGCCCGCAGAGAGAACGTCATCATCACCAAAAAGCAAAAATAAACCGCCCTGTTTGTCCGTAATCGGACAGTCTGTAGGCAAATCAAAACTCCACTCGCTACTTTGCTCTCCTCCTGGTTGCAGTGATATATCTTGTGCGATTAGCCGTTTTTGCTGAATTTCCCAGCCGACCTCTCCTTTTTCTTTGATTGCTTTTATTAGACCGTGCGCCAGCACAATCTGAACAGTTTTGACATTCACGGCGGCAGCACTCATGTTCCGTACACGAAGCTTACCTTTAATAATACCACCCTGATCCCAGTTCTCTCCTTCAACTTCAAGTTGATACTCAAGAGGCTGTTGAAAAAAAGTGCTTCTCATCTTATTCCTTTTTCATAGTCTGGGGGGTAGTTTGACTCTTTAAGAGAGTTTGAATCGCTGCTGTAAAATGTTGATAATTTCCTGATGGATAAGCTCAATGTCCTGCTCACCGTTGATGCAGACAAAACGTTCAGGTTCTGCTGCCGCCAACTTCTGAAAACCTTGCGCAACACGTTTGAAAAAACTTAAAGATTCCAAATCTAGACGATCTTTTTCTGTGTGTTCCTGTCGGTGTTCAAGACGTGAAGCAACTGCTTCTGGAGCAATATTCAGCAGGATGGTTAAATCCGGTGAGTAAGGGTTGATGCAGTGTGCGACAATGGATTCAATACTGTTTAAATTCAAGCCCCTTCCGTAACCCTGATAGGCAACGGTTGAGTCATGAAAACGATCACAGAGAACAATTTTACCAGCAGTTTTTGCAGGCAGGATTGAATCCTGAAGATGCTGTATCCGGTCAGCCAGATAGAGCAGCAATTCACTTTCCGGTTGAAGTTCCTCATGTTCCGGATTAAGCAGGATACTCCGTATTTGCTGGCCGATTACGGTACCGCCAGGTTGACGCGTTTTGAGAACAGAGTAACCCTGTGCGTTCAACCATTCAGTTGCTTTTTCCAGTTGGGTGCTTTTTCCGCAGCCGTCAAGGCCCTCAAAAGTGATTAGTTTTCCGGAATCCATGGAATGGATGTAAAAAAATATCAGGGAAGGGAATTATTTCTTTTTATCGTAAATTGTATAAACTTTGTCTTTGATTGCGCTGTGTGACTTTTGCGCCTCCCGAATCACTGTGTTGCACGCATGTTTGAATTCTTTAATCTCTTTAGGATTATCATGCGTTTTTTCAAAGTTTTTAAAGCTCTCATAGAGGGTTTCAACATCTTTTTTTAGATTTTTCTTCACCACAATTGCTTTAGGCAAATTAGTTTTCAAATCATCTTTTGATTCGCAACTGAGCACTTCCTCGCCCACCAGTTTCAGGGAATCACCTTTGGATGAGACCGAATGGAATTGTTGCTGTGTCTCTTCAGGAGCCTTCTTAACTGTGTCGAGGGAAGCCTCCGCAGCGTTTCCAAATTTTACTTCCGGTTTTTGCTTTGCTGATTCTGTCGCCATACTTTTGCTTAAATCAGGTTGAAAATAATAATTTTATTCGTCCTCATTGCAGATGCTGTTCTGTCAACGAATGCTTGAGTTGTTCTTTCAATTGTTGTAAATTAGCAGGAAATTCAATTTTATGAAACTAGAAATACTATTAATTAATGTTCTTAGCGAATGCTTAGCCTACTATGCTTAAAGTAAAGAAAAAAGCCAAACCTGAAAAAATTATCTTAGCAGAGGATATTTACATCCTCTGGCAGGATGGTCATGAAAGTCACATAAGTTACTTTGATCTGCGTGACGCCTGTCCATGCGCGAGTTGTGTGGATGAGCTCAGTGGTGAAAAAACCTTGGATTCAAATACTATCCCCAAAGATATCAGGCCGGAGAAAAGTGAATATGTGGGTAATTACGCGCTTCGTGTTTACTGGAGTGATAAGCATGATACAGGAATTTTTCATTATAAGGTGCTCAGGGATTTTGATAAATCAACCTAGTTTTTGCCCTAAACTGATTGAGAACAAACTAAAGTAAGAGGAGAAAGATGCTTCAAATTGAAGGTGATTTACTTGCAGCAGAGCTGAGAATAGCCTTTGTGGTAGCAAGATTTAATGAATTTGTCTGTGAGCGTTTGCTGGAGGGCGCGCTTGACACAGTTACACGTCACGGTGGGAGTAAAGATAAGGTGACAGTTGTACGTGTGCCAGGAGCTTTTGAGCTGCCTTTAGCGGCAAAGACACTTGCCGCCAGTGGCAAATATGACGCTGTCGTCTGTCTGGGCGCAGTGATTCGCGGAGCAACGTCACATTACGATTACGTCTGCGCAAATGCATCAAGTGGAATTGCAAGCGCTTCGCTGGAAACCGGAATTCCAGTTAGTTTTGGTCTCCTGACTACGGATACCATTGAACAAGCCATTGAACGTTCTGGCACAAAAGCTGGTAACCAGGGCCGTGACGCGACAGTCAGCGCGATTGAAACGGCACGTCTTTTAAAACAATTATCGGAGGCATAGTAACTGCATTAGGATAGCGGTACACCGGAGTAACACCTTTAATATGCACGGTTTATTCTGAATCGAGCAGCAATATCCGGTTAACCTGAAGCCGTAAGGAGGAAGATGAATTCTTCGCTTAAGCATATAGTTTTGCAGTTGGAAGACTTGACTCAGCAAGACATATCAATAGATCTGGGACTGGATCTGTTGGAGTCATCGGCAAAGACGCGCAGGGACGTGATCATGATCAACGTTATGCGTGACTCTTTAAACGAAATGTTAGTTGAGGAGCGTCAGTGCCAAAATTAGTAAAGCCTGTAGGGTGAGGTTTTAAGCTCACCCTAAGCTGAACTTAGTAAAACTGCTCAAGCTTGTTTCTCCTTTATTATCCATCATTCACGGATCCGGCTTTTCTGCCAACTGTTTTCTTCCCTGCTTTAACTTAGCTCTGATTACAACAAACAAAAAAATGTTTGAGGTAATTGCCTTTGATGCCGATGATACCCTTTGGCATAATGAGTCTATTTTCACAATGACCCAAATAAAGTTCCGAGAAATGCTTTCGTCTCATGGACAGGAAGTTGTTGATCAAACTTTGTTTTCGACTCAGATAAAAAATCTACAGCATTTTGGTTATGGCATAAAAGGTTTCATTCTTTCCATGATCGAAACTTCCATTGAGTTGACTGATGGTGAAGTAAGTGGACATGAAATTCAGCAGATTCTGGATTTTGGCCGCGAGATGTTAGCTGCACCTATTGAATTATTACCGTATGTTCGTGAAGTGGTTGAAGAACTTTCCCAAAAATATACACTGCTGTTGATCACTAAGGGTGATTTGATTGATCAGGAAACGAAAATTGCCCGTTCCGGATTGGCTGAATTTTTTGACGCAGTTGAAATAGTGAGTGACAAAACTACAGAAGTATACAGCAAAATCCTCGAGCGTCACAAAATTGAGTCTTCACGTTTTATGATGATTGGAAATTCAATGCGTTCTGACATTGTACCGATTGTGCAGATTGGGGCACATGCGGTTCATGTGCCTTATTTGTCAACCTGGGAGCATGAACAGGATCATCCTCCTGTAGATGCAGAACATTATACGGAATTGAAACACCTCGGTTTACTGCCGCAGTTGATCAGTGAAAAAGGATGAGAAAACCATTACTGGAAGGGCTTAAAGTCGCGCTGGTGCACGATTGGCTGACCGGAATGCGCGGTGGAGAAAAGTGTCTGGAGGTGCTTTGTGAACTTTTCCCGGAGGCGGATTTATACAGCTTAATTCACCAAAAGGGAGAGCTGTCACAGACAATTGAATCAATGCCGATAAGGACATCTTTTGTGCAGAAGCTGCCTTTTGGTTTAAAAAAATACCGTCACTATCTGCCTCTTTTCCCTCTGGCAATCGAGCGGTTTGATTTCAGCGATTACGATCTGATTGTGAGCTCCAGCCATTGTGTGGCCAAGGGCGTCAGGCACGATGACTCAGTTTATCATATCTCTTACGTTCATGCGCCGATGCGTTATGTCTGGGATCAGTTTAATACCTATTTCCGCCAGCCCCGTACTTCTTGGTCTGTCAGAATTGGCGCAGAATTAATGCGTCCGTATTTGCAGCGCTGGGATCGTAATACAGCGAAACGCGTAGATACTTTTCTGTGTAACAGCGATAACATACGTAAAAAAATTCTTGAGTATTATGGTCGTGAATCACAGGTTATTTATCCGCCGGTTGATCTGTCACGCTTTAAACCCGGAGATTCAAAAGCGGATTATTACCTTATGGTAGGCGCTTTTGCACCGAATAAACGGGTGGATTTAGCGGTTGAAGCTTTCAATCAACTTAAACTGCCGCTTAAGATATCAGGCAGTGGTCAGGACGAAGAATACTGCAGATCGATTGCCGGTGAAAACATTGAGTTTCTGGGTGCTCTTTCAAATGAAAAACTGTTAGAATTATATCAGCAGGCACGGGCTTTAGTTTTTCCGGGAGAAGATGATTTTGGTATCACACCGCTGGAAGCGCAGGCCTGCAGCACTCCAGTGATTGCCTTTGCTTCCGGAGGTGCATTGGAAACCGTAACTGAGAAGACGGGTGTTTTTTTCGCAGAGCAAAAGGTAGAAGCGCTTATTAAAGCCGTAGAGGAAATGGAACGCAGTTGGAGGAGTTTTGCTCCGGAAGCATTTCAACGGCAAATGTCCCGTTTTGGCAGAGGGCATTACAAAGAACAAATTGCGCATGCCATTGAATTTGGCTATCAACAATGGAAGACAGGATTTTGAAAAAGTATTTAAATCTTCTTTATTGCATCACATTCAGTATGATCCTGCTTTTGTCTGCGGGAGGTATGGGTGTGTCTACGGCTCATGCTTTTTTTGAAAATCAGGCACGTTACGCGTTTGAGCAGCGTTGGCTGCCGATGCTGAGTGATGAATCTTCGCAAAAACGATTTCAGGCAATGCGTGCTTTTTTGGCTTATCCGGAGTGGGGTTTACCTGTCCTGCGAAATTCGCTCATGAGTCCGGAAACTGAAAATTTGAACTGGCAAATTGTAATGCTGATTGGCATGCTGGGTGAGCCGACAGATGTACCGCCTTTGTTAAAAATATGGCGTGAACTGGAGGATCATAAACGTTCAACTGTCTGGTTGGGTGCAATGCAACGTCTGTACTGGAAAAACCGGATTTCAGGTGGTGCATCTCCAAAACTGACGAGCCTGACACTAAAATATATTGAAAAAGATCCAGGAGTTCAAACCGAAGAGAAGGCCGCTGCGATACAGTTCAGGATTGACAATCCTGAACGGTCGGCACGTTTTATCCGCGTGAGCGCTCATTTCTGGAAAACACGTATTCAGGAAGAACTTCCCCCAAAATATTATTGGCTGCCTCCAGGCGGAAGAATAGAAGCAAATCTACAGACTCGGTTCTCAGCTGTTGAACATACGGGTGATGTTCGCCTTGATTTTCGTGTGTGGGAAGTAGGCCGCGCCGAAGAGTTACTGCATAAGACCGTCAATATTCCACTCCCCAAATAACAGACTTTTCCAAGCGGCAATTAAGATCCTGCCTGAATTTTTGTTGAAAATAATTAATGTCGCTGAAAATGCTGGCTTCCTAAAGACTCCTAAACGAATTGTTTGTCTTCTCGAACTAAGAAATAAATATTTAATAATATCAGCTCTTAACATAAAATAATTTCTCGCTTTATAAGCAATGACACGTTTTTATGACTTGTTACTGGTTCATCAAAAATAATTTATTTTTCGGGTTAGTTGTCGTTTTTACTTGAAATAGTACTAATTAGGTGCTAGTTTAAGAAAACTTACAAAAAGGGAAGGCGATGCTGAAATTATCAAAAAAAACTGATTACGCGATTATTTTGCTGACACATCTGGGTGAGCAGGAATCTCCGGTGAGTGCGCAGGAAGTAGCCACCTTTTATAAACTGCCTTATCCCATGGTGGCTAACATCCTGAAACAACTGGTTTCTTCCGGATTGATAGAATCAACCCGCGGACAGCGCGGTGGTTATGTATTGGCACGGTCTGCGGAGGAAATTAACTTGTCTGAAATTATCCGGATCACTGACAGCACGTTTGAATTAGTAGAATGTGTTCATGATGAGGATTTATGTAAAGTACATCAGTGCTGTCCAACTCGGCAGCCGCTGATTGTTTTACATCAGAAAATTCAGCAATTTGTTGAAGAAACAACATTAGCCGCGATTATTGAAGACGTGCAAACAAACAACTTTAGTGTAAAGGACTCTTCTTATGAAACTGCCCATTTATCTTGATTACAACGCTACCACGCCCGTTGATCCATTAGTAGTGGAGGCGATGATGCCGTTTTTCACAGAATCATTTGGAAATGCCGCCAGTCGTAATCATGCCTTTGGCTGGCAGGTTGAACAGGTAGTGGAAGATGCACGTGAATCTATCGGCAAGGCGATTGGCGCCGGCGCAAAGGAAATTGTTTTTACCAGTGGTGCTACTGAATCTGACAATCTTGCAGTTTTGGGAGTTGCAGAATTTTATCAGAAAAATGGCAAGCATATCATTACAAGTCCAATCGAACACAAAGCAGTGATCGATCCGTGCCACGCATTGGAACAGCGTGGTTACGAAATTACCTTTCTAGATGTGGATAAAGACGGTTGCATCGACCTCAAACAACTGGAAGAATCCATCCGCGAAGATACTATTCTGGTTTCGTTAATGGCGGGGAATAATGAAATTGGCACACTCAATCCTCTAAGGGAAATAGGTGAAATCACCCGTGCGAAAGGAGTCCTGTTTCATACAGACGCGACACAGGGTGTAGGGAAAATTCCAATTGATGTAGACGAGATGAAGATTGATCTTCTTTCGATGTCGGCACATAAGATATATGGCCCAAAAGGTATGGGTGCGCTGTATGTCAGGCGCAAAAAACCGCGTGTGCGTTTGTCACCAATCATGTTTGGCGGCGGTCACGAACGAGGAATGCGCTCCGGTACTCTTAACGTGACCGGAATTGTCGGTTTTGCTAAAGCTCTTGAATTGTCGATGGCGGAAATGGCTTCTGAAGCAGAACGCCTGACAGGATTACGGCAAAGGCTTTTCGATCGTTTGTCTGCAGAACTGGATTATATCTTTCTCAATGGACATCCAACAGAACGATTGCCGAATAATCTCAATTTGAGTTTTGGTTACGTAGAAGGAGAAAGTTTGATGATGGGAGTCAGCAATTTGGCGGTCTCTTCCGGATCAGCCTGCACTTCAGCCAGTTTGGAACCATCTTATGTTTTACGGGCATTAGGAGTGGGTGACGATTTAGCGCATTCTTCAATCCGTTTTGGTATGGGACGTTTCACTACCGTTGAAGAAATTGATTATACAGCAGAAAAAATGATAGTTGCGGTAAAGCGGCTTCGTGAAATGTCACCGCTTTATGAAATGGTAAAAGAAGGTGTAGATTTATCAACTGTAGAATGGGCGTCACATTAAGCTCAAAAGTTTAATTATTGTAGAAAAGGTGCAAAAATGGCTTACAGCGAAAAAGTAATTGATCATTATAGCGAGCCCAGGAACGTAGGGAGTCTGGATAAAAGTGACCTTAATGTAGGTACAGGGCTTGTTGGTGCTCCTGAATGTGGTGATGTGATGAAACTGCAGATTCAGGTTGATCCGGAAACCAAAGAAATTGTTGATGCGAAATTCAAAACTTTTGGTTGCGGATCTGCTATCGCGAGTTCAAGCCTTGCCACTGAATGGGTCAAAGGCAAGAGTATTGATGAAGCAATGTCGATCCAGAATACAGAAATTGTTGAAGAACTTTCACTACCTCCAGTAAAAATTCATTGCTCTGTTTTAGCAGAAGATGCGATTAAAGCAGCAATTTCTGACTACAAAAGCAGAAACGAAAACTGAGTTGTAGCGTAGATATTATAAAACCAAGCTATGGCTTTTGACCAACCTGCCTGTCATACGTGCGAGTCCACTTTGGTTTCGCGTCTTTTTTGTTTTTCCTGCAACGCACTCCAGCCTTTTCCACGGGAAATGGATTTTTTTGAAGTACTGGGTTTCCCTGTCAGTTTTGAGATAAAATCATCAGAATTGGAGGAACGCTATCAGGAGCTTTCTCTGGAACTGCATCCGGATTTTTATGGTTTGGCTCCGGAAGCAGAAAAACTTTTAAGCGAAACTGCCTCCGCTATTCTGAATACAGCGTACAAAACTCTGCGCGAACCAACTTTACGAGCCAGTTATTTATTACATTTGCAGGCCACAAAGCAGAAGTTGGATGAGCGCTCCCTGCCGGAGGGGTTTTTAGCAGAAATGTTTTTTCTGCAGGAAGAACTGGATGAACTGCTGGGTTCCGGAAACGCGGTTGATTTGTCCGCAATGCGTGAGGATATGCAAAACAGGAAAAAAGATATTGAAGCAGACTATGCGCCTCTTTTCAAAAAACATGAAGAGCAACCGGAAGATTCCGGAATACTCCAGCAACTGCAAACCCACTTAAACGCAGAACGTTATTTACGCCGCCTGCTCGAGCGTATTCCGGCAGCGGATTAGCAGCCCTTAGCAGTTTAAAACACACCACAAATTCACAAAATGGAACGCATAATAGGTATTGATCTGGGCACAACGAACAGTTTGTGTGCAACTGTTTTTGATGAGGGCCCCGAAGTAATCGGCGAGGGTGATAATTCGGTGACACCTTCCGTTTTGTCACGTATCGATTCAGGATGGCTGGTTGGACAGGAAGCACAGCAGCGCAGAATTTCTAATCCGGAAAATACCGTATTTTCCATAAAACGTTTGATGGGACGTGACCTTGAAGAGCTTGGAGAGCTTGTCAATGAGTTGCCGTATCAAATTGTAGAAGCAGAAAGGAAATTACTCAAAGTCCGGATAGGCGAAAGTGAGCCTTACCTTGATTTTACACCACAGGAATTATCTGCTGAAATATTAAAAAAAGTAAAACAGCGTGCCGAAGCAGCACTCGGTGAAGCTGTTGAGAAAGCAGTTATCACAGTTCCTGCGTATTTTGATGACTCCCAGCGGCAGGCCACGAGGGCTGCAGCTACCATTGCCGGACTGGAAGTGGCGCGTATCATCAATGAACCGACTGCCGCAGCGATTGCTTATGGACTTGATGAAAAGCAGGATCTGCAAAAAGACGGTCACGTTGCTGTTTACGATTTAGGCGGCGGTACTTTTGATATTTCCATTCTCAAACTTTCCGGAAAGATTTTTAAAGTGGTTGCCACCCACGGTAATACTCAGCTTGGTGGAGATGATTTTGACCAGTCGCTGGTGGAAATTTTGAAAAAGAGAATTCTGCAGGAATACACGCAAGCGCAGTTTGATGATCCGGAGTCAAAGCAAATTTTAAGAAAAACTGCTGAATCAATCAAAATTGGACTCAGTCTTTCACCAGAAAACGAATACACTCTGGACTTCCCAAAACAGGATATTTCTTTTACGGATAATTTTAAAGTAGAAGATTTTGAGTCATTGATTTTTCCTCTGGTGGAACAAACTCTGGAAAGTTGCAAACATGTGCTGCAGCAGGCAAAACTATCTTTAGATCAGATAGACGAGGTTGTTTTGGTCGGTGGTTCTACAGTAGTTCCGGGAGTACGCAGGGAGATTGAAACTTTTTTCGGACGCTCACCGCATGTGGCGATTGATCCGTATAAAGTTGTAGCAATCGGTGCGGGAATCCAGGGACATTTGCTGGCTGGCGGACGGCGTGACTTTTTACTGCTTGACGTGATTCCACTGGCCCTCGGTATTGAAACATTGGGTGGAACATTCAGTAAAATCATTACCGGCAACACCACAGTACCAGTTGAAGAAAGTGAGACTTTTACCACAAATGTTGATGACCAGACTTCGATTGATGTTAATATTTATCAGGGCGAGCGCGAATTAATCAAGGATTGCCGTGCTCTCGGTAAGTTTAAGTTGCATGGTATACCGCCTATGAAAGGTGGCTTCCCGCTGGTGGAAGTTATGTTCCGTGTTGATGCAAACGGTATTCTTACTGTTTCCGCCAGCGAAAAACGCAGCGGAAAAAAGGCGGAAATTGAAGTCATTCCATTTCACGGTTTAACACAGTTTGAAATAGAGAGAATCATGGAAGATTCCTTTGAACACGCAATTGATGATTTTAATGAACGTCAATTAATTGAATTTCGCTTAACCGCGGAACGTGTTTTTCAGGGAATTGAACAAAACTGGAATGTCGCGGAAAGTGCTTTGAGTGGAACGGAGCGTGACGAAATCCGCAGACAAATGGAAGTAGTCCGGGAAAGCATGAAGAAACAGGATTCTCAGGCACTCAAAGCACAACTGGATGTACTGGGTGAGCTCACGCGTCCTTTAGCTGACACTGCGATGGGGCGTTCCATATTGACTGAATTGCAAGCTGATGGCGAGACCAGCTGATTAAAATCTATTTTTATTATGATATGACATATCAATAGCAACTAATATTATGAAATAACAGAATATATTTAGTTTAACTCGCTCTTATTTTTTTGTTAATATTCCATTTGGTTACCAATTAATTCCCATAATAATCAAAATCGGAATAAACATAAAAAAAGGAATCACAAGGGGGGATGAGTGTAAAACTAAGAAAGAGAATTATTGACTCTTGAAAAAATCAATAAAATCACGTCGAGGATCTATTATTTAGCTAATATATTTAGTATTTTTATTGCAGAGCGAAAGAATGTAGACAAACGTTGATGCAGTCAGTTAGTCCAACCAGGATCTTTCGGTGAGTTTTCATTTATAACAGAGTATAGGGAACCCTTATTATTCCCAACACATTCCACTGACCTTCCAAAGTGTTCTGGTACTGACAATAAATCACCGGCATTGAGCAAAATACTTCCTTTGTACCCCTCAGCGGTCCAATCGACTTTCCAGGTTCCTTCATAACAGATAAGGACTTCTTTTTCAGATCTACTGAACGTTTTATATCCTCCTCCTGGTTTGGCTACGAAGAGAGATAATTCGAATTCATCTCCACCAGGAATAACAGCTTCTTTTATTCCTATTAAACGATGCAATTGAATTGAGCCGTATTCTCCAAATTTTAAAGGATGATTCTTTAATGGTTTTAGAGCGCCTGAGCGGCATATTCGCAGTTCCATTTCATCAGTAGAGTAGTTCTTATAAGTTGCGGCTTTTTCAGGACTCATAGGTCTAACTTGGGTTGCACCTTTTGGAATGGGGCACTTATTTGTATCCCATACCCCATAATCTTCAAGCAAAACCAGTCCATGATCTTCAGCATCTTCGAATACTTGAGGAGCCCATTCAACTCCACCTGTATCATCTCCTCCAAGAATCGCGAACAAGAATCCATATTTATCTCCAATGTTTTCAAAACCACGAAAACAATTTGTAGGTATAGAAACTACATCTCCTTCAGTAAGAATCGTATGATTCTCTGCATGCAGTCCCCAATAAATGTCGAAAGTTCCTTCTTGTATCAAAAAGACTTCAGCAGTAAAGTGGCTATGTAATGAATTTTTGATGTAAGGTGGCTGACCAGCGGCTCCGATGTTGAATCCATGTGGTTCACGGATATTGATGAACTGTTCTTTATTTTCTGTTACACCTGGCCCGATAATACTAAAGTTGTCCTTGAGGTGACTCCCAGGAGTATGAGCGTCAATAAAGGCACTTTTACAGGGAACCATTTCACTCCTACGAACTAGCCTGGTTCTCATAGTTTCGAGTGTTTTCATAGGTGACTCAAAAATTAATTATTTTTTGGTGAAGGGAACTATTTCAAAAATTTGTCAAACAGCCTGTGTTGTGTATCATTAATATCACACCTTGCTGAAAAAGATTTTACCAAAGCTTTTTTGAAGCTATTTCTGCACCTTTCGCCATCGATGAAAGTTTTGCATAGGTTATGTCAGCATCGACAGTTCCAAAACCAGCGAAGGTGGAAAATCCACAATCGGAGCCAGCAATTACCCTATTTCTTCCAACAATATCTGCAAATCGACAAATTCGTTCTGAAACCAGTTCAGGGTGCTCCACAAAGTTGGTTGTCGAATCTATTACACCTGGAATCAATATCTTCTCCTCAGGAATTTTGATATCTCTGAAAACAGTCCATTCATGACTGTGACGCGGGTTAGATCCTTCAAATGAAAGAGCCTGAGGTTTGGCCTTAAGGACTGTAGGAAGAATTTTCTTCATCTCGATATCACAATGGTGAGGCCCCTGGTAGTTACCCCAACAGACATGCAAACGAATTTTTTCTGAGGGTATTTTCTCAAGTGCATGATTTAGGGCCTCGATGTGGAGTTGAATCATAGAAAGGAACTTTTTTTCACTTTTATCTTTGAAAAGAACATGACGTCCAAGAGCCAGATCAGGGCTATCAATCTGAATTAAAAAGCCCGCTTTCACAATCCCTTCATATTCGGCTTTCATTGAATCTGCTAAAGCATAGAGATAGCTTTTATGATCGGAATAATATTCATTTGGCTGAAATAGAGCGATCACACCTGGTGAAGCAGCGTTCATGAAAGCTTCAGAGATACTAATCCCATCCAGTGCCTTTCGTAAATTTACAAGATCGATTTCAAGTGGCTTCATGTCCTTCACTGTAACTGGCCCTGTACAACGTGGACGGGTATATGTCGGAACACCACCGGATTTTGATGCCCTCGAGGAAAATGTTGGAAATTCTTCAAGATCTTTTGGGGTTTGTCGAGGACTGTCACCCTCGAATCCATTCAGACGATCTTTGATATATGTGGCATAACTGATCTTACTTTGCTCTCCATCACTCACAACATCTATTCCTACTTCCTCTTGTTTTTTTACCACTGTTCTAACAGCCTCAGCAATAACTTCGTCATATTCTTTTTTGTCTAGATTTTTTCCATCTTCCTTTGCGAAAACAAGTTTAAAAACTTTTTCAGAACGAGGAAGACTGCCAACATGTGTGGTCAATATTCTATCTTTACTTAATTTCATTTTTATTTTCTCATTTCTTGTGTTCTTATCTGATCGCTCTTCTTAAGAATATTATTTTATTTCGCCGGATCAAACTATTTCTCAATTGTTTTAAAGTGAATTCCATTGCATACGTATGTTATGTTGATATGATATTAATGAATTTACCAGTGGAAATATAATTTTAATTCATCCAATAATTAATAATTAATGTTTTAGTTAAAAAAATCAATTTTTTGAATATAATTAAAACTTTACTCAAAGTACTTATATTATTTATAAATTCATTAAAGCAAGTACTTTTAAAAAATTAATAACCATAGAATTATTAATATGAAAAATAAAACCAATACCACTTCCACCCAGGTGGCAAATCTTGCAGGTGTTTCCCAATCAACAGTTTCTCGCGCCTATTTACCAGAAAGCCCTGTAACGGAAAAAACCAGACAAAAAGTACTTGAAGCTGCAAAAAAACTTGGTTATCAGCCGAACGCTATGGCTAGAAGTCTAATCACTCGACGGTCTAACATGGTTGGAATAGTTATCTCAAACGTAACGACAAATCCGTTTTACCCGGAAGTATTAGATCTATTGAGTAGGAAATTTCAAGAAAATGGTCAGAAAGTGATGTTATTTGTAGTACACAGAGATCAGAGCTTGGACGACATCCTTCCGCAGTTACTCGAATACCAAGTAGACGGGATTATAATTACAGCAGCTACATTGAGCTCAGACATGTCCTATGAGTGTGAGCGGAGAGGGACTCCTGTCACCCTTTTTAACCGATATATTCCAAAATCAAATGCAAGTTGGTTCTGTTGTGACAACAAGGCTGGGGGCAGCATGGTAGCTCAATTCTTACTAGATTCAAGACATAAACGCCCAGCATATCTTGCAGGCAGTGAGGATACTACAACTAGTATCGATAGAGAAAAAGGGTTTCTTGAAATTATGAATAAGAATGGTGTAGATACATTAAGAGAAGTTGGTAATTACAACTACAATGAAGCATACGCAGCTACTGTTCGCTTAATGGAAAGACCCGATCCAGCAGACTCTATTTTCTGTTCAAACGACATTATGGCATTTGGTGCGCTTGATGCCATTAGAAGTGGTATGAAATTAAGAGTTCCTGAAGATGTTTCGATCATCGGTTTTGACGATATCCCTATGGCCTCATGGCCGAGTTTTAACCTGACAACAGTTCGCCAACCTGTCAGGGATATGGTTGATGCATCTGTAGAAGATCTTATCTCACGAATAAAAAAACCGGAAAATCCGCCGAATCATAAAGTCATAATGGGTGAATTGATTGTCCGTGGATCATCAAGAATTCCTATATAAATATCCTTAAGCTAGAAAGTATTTTGAACTGTTATAGTGGATTGTGTTATACAATTGTCCGTCGGCAATTTATCGATGGGTAGACTTAACTGAAAATCTTGAACCGTCTTTACAGTATTTGAATAAAATAGTTCATGGGAGATACACTTAGTAATTAATAATCGTCTTTGTTCTTTCTAGAACATCGACTCCTTGTTGTTTTAACCACCAAGGCAGGTCAATTAACACCCAATTTTCAGAGAGTTTTTCTCCTTCCCGGCGGTAGATATCCACAACCCTCATATCTGCTGCAATATTACTCGCAGGCAATCCCAAAAAACCGCCAATGGGAGTATTAGTTAGGTTTGGCCAGCCAAAGAAACCCGCATAGTTTCCCTCTGCAAATCGGCATATGTGGCCATTAAAAACCTTATCCTTAAGCCCTCTCCTGAAGGGGAACTGATGTTGTTCCTGGTATCGCGGAATAGTGTAAGATGCTCCAATACCAGCTGGGCCGTACCAGATCATATCATCGTGCCAAGTTTTTTTTAGCAAATCTGGATGTGGACAGTCATTTTCATTTTTATTAAGATCTGTAAGATCGCCTATCATTTGGTTTACCAATTTAAGAGTCTTCTGAGACTCTTGCTGATCCTGAGGCTCAATTAATAAACCATCATGTGTTCTTGGGCCGGGATAAACGAAAGAAGCACCCGTTTGAAGAGGCAATGGATTGAGACCCAATTGATGCATTAAGCCAATGAGATCGCAAAAAAAACTGCTTCTTATTATTTTACCATCTTTTATGCAATTGAAATCAGCATAACGTAGAAAAGCTATTTTTCGGCTGGCAGGTAGACCTAACCAATTCCCATCCAGAAGGCCCATAAAGTGTCCCATGCTGATAACCCAGTCAGCATTGTCAATCTCACTGGTACCTGCGAGAAAAATATCCTGCCGGCGCTGAACATTAGACCAGGCTGAGAGAAACGGGATCCAGAAAACTTCTGCTACAGCATCCCCACCTTTCTGCTCATTAAACGGGTAGACTCCGTACCATTGAAGCTCAGGTTTTGTAAATTTTCTTATGACCTTAGCAATACTATTTGCATTTGCTGCTTCTATCTCATCATAAAATGACAAAATCAATGATTTTTGAATTTGATAGCTTTTCATTTTAGTCTACGATTGTAGTGCTAAACCAGTAACAGGATCAAAACCTCTACGCGCCTTATTAAACTCACGAATTCTGGCAAAAACATCAACACCGATTTGGTCATAGATGTCAAGCAAATCTACAAGAACCCAGTTTTCTCGAATCAGTCCATTTTCCAGCCTCCAGAAATCTAGACTTCTCAAACTAATTCTCATTCCTGACGGAGCAATACCCATCCAGCCTCCATGATAAATAGTCTGTATCATGTTGGGCCAACCTGTAACTCCCACATAATTACCATCACCAAAGAAATGGTTCGTAATCTGATCGTCAAACTGCCCTCGGTCCGGCATGGCAGCAAGAAAAGGAATCTGATGCCAATTTCGGAATCCTTCTATACCTCGGCCTGTTCCGATGCCGGAGGGACCATACCAATTCATTTTTGGGTGCCAAAATTTTTTCATTTCCATTACTTCAGGGCCTCCCTCTGACGGATGCCTATTCATTGAAGTAAGCATGTCAAATACTAACTGGCAAGCAGCTAAACTACTAGATTCATCATAGGGACCTTGTATAATTCCGTCTTGAGTTGCAGGCCCAGGAACTTGCCATTCACGGCCAAGACTAGGAGCCATTGGCCAAGCTCCCGCCTGCATCATAAGCTCAGGGATATCCCATAGAGCCTGTACTTCAGTCACTCTGTTATCTTCAAAGCGATAGAACTCGTGGAATCTCATGGCAACCTGATTTCCTGTCGGTGGAATATCCAACCATGATTTACTGAATGTGCCTGTGTAATAACCACAGCAACCTACCCAATCAGAGTTTTCTTGAGTTGCTCCAGCCATCACAATTGTGTCACGGCGCTCTAAATCTGGTAGAGACCAAAGAAGTGGAGCTAATACATTCTTGTAAAAATTATCTACTCCTGTTTTCTCTCCAAATGGATAACTAAGGCGAAATACTGGCTCTGAAATAAAAAGACCATCAAGTGCTTTGCGGACACTACTTTCGCTGAAATCGTACATTGCCCTCCTCAAAGTAGAAATCAGTTTTTTATTCTTTGTGTGTCTATCCAAATTCACTCCTTTACCAATCTGACAAAATTTTTATTACTATTTAAAATAACTGCAATAAATTTTATTTTTTAATATTTATATTTCTAATATGTTAAAAATTCTCAACCTTTTCAATTGATGTAACAACGTGCGGTATTTCTTTTGTCTTTGACAAGTCATTGTGTTTCTTCATTTCTGGCTGAGTTTTATGAAATCTTTTCATGCAATTCTAAATAAATTTAGTCCTTTTTATTCGTCAATAGATGTCTTTCCCATATTTTGAAGGCAAGTTATTTTTCCTAGATTTATCTTAATTTACAAAACATTTCTTTTATGGATCTACATTTGGTTAACAATAATTACATATTTATTTTTGTATCTGCAATATTTTTCTTGCATTGAATGAATACGTATGTAATTCTTTACCACTCCAATGTGTATATAAATGTCGATCAATTTTTTTTAACATTTTTTATACTTTGATTGAATATGTTTTTATACCATTGAGACTAGCCAAAAATACCAATCATATTAACGGTAAGTTTGGATAAAACTTTGGTTTGTCTTTATTAAACATTCCAACTCAATAATCCCTGTGGGTCTGAAAATTAATTTAAGTCCCTCATTAAATAAGGAGAGAGAAAATGAAAATGCTATCTAAAATAACAGTAACATCAACATTCATGTTTCTAATAGTCCACACTACCTATGCTGCTTGCGGTATCACTAGTGGTTCAATAAACATTTTGGCAAATGATTTTCCTGCTTTGCGTACATACACAGATACAGCAAAAGCATGTGCAGGGGCAGGTGCTGATTTCAAAGTGAATCACACATCTGAACATAACAATCTAGCAATGGCTGCTCTTTCGGCTAATCCAGCGGAATATTCAGTTAGAATTGGAGCAAACAGTTCTATAGTACCATTAATGAACGAAGGTCTGATTAGGCCAATGGATGACCTTGTTGCTAAATACGGAAAAGGCCTACAAAAATCTCAGTTAATCACAATAGATGGGAAAGTGATGGCTGTTGCTTTCATGGCAAATACACAGCATTTATACTATCGTGAAGATATTCTTAATGAACTAGGAATAGCTGTACCAAAAACTTATGAAGAAGTTATAGCGGCAGCTGAAAAAATGCGGTCTTCAGGTAAATTGCTAAATCCATATGCAGGTGCTTATAAAGCCGGTTGGAATTTAGCAGAAGAGTTTGTAAATATGTTTCTAGGTCATGGTGGTGAGTTTTTCAAACCTGGTTCAGCAGAGCCAAACATCAACAACAAAAAAGGTGTTGCAACTCTTAAGATGTTAAAAAAACTTGCTGGTTATAGCAATCCAGATTTCCTCACTCACGACTCAGAAGCTATCAAAGTTGAGTGGGAAGCAGGGAAAGTTGGTCTTATGACTTTATGGGCTTCAAGATCGGGGACTTTGCTTGATGATGATGGTGATCCAGCAATTACTGCTGCAACCAAATTAGCAGCTCCGGCAACTGTTGGAGGAGGGTCTATTCCAGCAGCCACACTATGGTGGGATGGCTTTATGCTAGCAAAAAATAGATCTGATAAAGATGCTGAAGCTAGCTTTCAAGCCCTTGTTCATGCAGCAACCTCTAAAAAAATGGCAAATGATGCATCAGATCAAGCAGTGTGGCTAGTAGAAGGATTTAAACCTGGTCCAAAATCACTTGGAGTACTTGCTGCAGCCAGGATGGGAGCAAACCCTTATCCTATGTTAGCCCAAATGTCACTTATGCATGGAGCCCTTGGCTCAGAAATTGTTGATTTCTTAAAAGGCAAAGAAACAGCTGAACAAGCGCTTGCAGATACTGAAGCTGCATACAGAGGTAAAGCTAAAGAAAAAGGCTTTCTGTAAAAATAATAATGCTAAAAGGTGGAAATATTTTCTTTCCACCTTTTTTACTTTCCCGAGTTGACGAAATTCATGATGTCGTTTTACATCAAGCTTTGCTGATACTGCTGTTCATCCTGAGCTAAAACACCTAAGATTTTGACCCGTTACTAGCTTTCAGCTCCTCAGTAGCACATTCATGATACCTGTACTTTCTTTTGCTTAGGTTGCAAGGGAAGTATGGTCATTTTCGACTCATCATGAATCTTCAAGGATCCAACCAATTTCTATATAATAATTTGTGAAAAAGTTGCTTACATGAAACATAAAACGTTTTTTTGGTTCATGCTTCCTACTTGTGTAGCAATGGTTTTGTTCATTGCAATTCCTATCGTTTCAATTTTTGTTCAATCACTTTTTATTGAACATCAAAAACCTTCAATTGAAATTGAGATATGTGATCCATTTGGTTGTAAAAAAGAGATCGGTGTAGATGTTGAAGCGTATGCTGCTCTGAACAAAGAAAAACCTTTAGGTAGATTTAATGGGTTTAAAACTTATATAGATAGAAATCATTTAGCATTCAAAGAATTGAATGAAGGGTGGATTAATTCAAAAACATTTAGCGAATTTTCCAGCATTTTTTTTAATTTGCCTTTTTATAAGGCATTAATATTTACATTAACTTATACGCTATTTGTTACACCTTTTGTAATTTGTTTAGGTTTTATTATAGCGCTTTGCATTAATTCTTTGTCACAGAAGATAAAAGGTCCAATTATTTTCGTAACAATCTTGCCAATGATTGTGACTCCTCTGATGGGTTCTCTAGTACTATTCTGGATGATTGACGCAGAAGGTATAATTGGATCAACAATTCAAGAATTATTCAATGATCCTTATCTATCTTTGAAGGCGTCAACTAAACTTACTTGGATTACATTAATAACCTATGGAATATGGCACCATTCCCCTTTTGCCTTTATAGTTTTTTATGCTGCACTTCAAACAGTGCCACAAGATCCAATAGAAGCTGCGATAATAGATGGGGCAGATCGCTGGCAAAGAATTAGACATGTCGTGATTCCGCATCTATACCCAGTAGCAGTTTTTATTGCTCTTATTTCAATGATGGATAATATTAGAGTTTTTGAACCAATACTTGGATTTAGTGCTGAGGCTAGTGCTCAATCATTTTCATGGTTAATTTATAATGATCTTCGAAATATAGAGGTAATGAATTTTGGTTCAGCAGCCTCAACATCTATTTTAACTATCATAATGGTAGGTATACTATTGACTCCAGTACTTATCAAAACATGGCGCGAATTTGGTGAATCAAGATAAAACATGGAAACTTTAGCAGACAAAAAATCTAAAAAATTATTAATTATTAATAGTATATTTATAATAGCCTGGTTGGCCATAGCAGCTTTCCCATTTATCTGGACTTTCTTAGGATCATTTAAGGTTCGTGAGGATTTTTTTTCAAGATCTGATTGGTGGTATGTAATTTCAGGTTTTAATACAATTATTGAGACTGGCGGACGTTACACTTTAAATGCATTTAGAGAAGCTTGGATTGAAGGAGAATTTTGGTATGCAGCAAGGAATTCAGTTATTGTAACTTTCTTTGTTGTTACGATCTCTTTGTTTCTAGGTACTCTTGGAGGATATGCTCTCTCACGCTCACCATACCGATATGCATATTGGATATTAATAGCTGCCCTTGTTTTTCGTGCTATGCCACATATTACGCTTGTTTCAGGATATCTTTTCCCCTTTTTCCAACTAAATATCTGGGGCATTCTTCCAACTACAATTATTGTTCTTGTTGCGATTAATCAACCATTCACATTATGGCTATTATATTCTTTTTTTAAAACAGTTCCAAAAGAGTTAGATGAAAGTGGAATGATAGATGGGTGCTCACATTTTCAGGCATTTAGATATATCATAATGCCCGTCATGTGGCCTGGGGTAATAACAGCCGGATTATTTAGTCTGATGCTTGCGTATAATGATTTCACAGTTACAGCAATGCTGCTAAGTTATGAAAACCATACGTTGGTCCCCAAACTTCAAAGTTATTTAGGTACAAATCAACATGAGGGAAATATGATGTGGGCTGTTTCATCAGTGGTTTCTGCGACAGCACCTTTATTTATGGTTGTCATGTTTTTTCAAAAACAAATTATAAGTGGATTGACTACTGGAGCAGTAAAAGGATAGAAAAAATGCATTGTTATTCAAGAGTCGGATAATCTGCGGTTCTATGTATTTGCTGTAAACAGACGAAAAGTTATAGGAATACTTTTATAAAATGGAAGGATTTGATTCAGAATTTAAGGATTTAAAAGATTACATTCTTAAAATTACTTATCGTATCTGGGAGGAACGTGGCGTTGAACGTATAAGAGATTATTATGGTGAAAATGCTCCAGTAAAGACTCCCACAAGTGTTTCAGACAAAGTAGAAGAAGTTATTAGCTCTACTTATGAGACTTTGAAGATGTTTCCTGACAGGCAGTTGCTAGGAGAAGATGTGATTGGTTCTGAGGACGAGCCCGGCACTTTCTATTCATCACACAGGATTCTCAGTTCAGCAACACATCTTGGAGACGGCTTTTGCGGATCTCCTACAGGTTTAAAAGTTAGTTACAGAGTGATAGCTGACTGTATATGCAGAGGAAACAAAGTGATTGATGAATGGATGGTGCGTGATCAGTCCGCCATTGTGAAACAGGTCGGACTCGAACCCCATGAATTCGGACGCCAGTTGGCTTTAAATCTAAAGAACGCTGGAAGTACTGTTCCAAGCGTTCAGGATTACGTTAAACGCTGGGAAGGGCCTCCCGAATCAGGTCCACTTTCAGGGGCTGCAAAAAATCTCGCTCAAAGTTACCAGGCGTTATGGGAGCAATCAGAATTCAACGCTCTGGAAAAATCGCACAACAGAGCCTGCCAGATTCATGCTCCTGAAGGGAAAGTTATTTATGGTCGTGATCAGCTTATTGAATTTCTCACAGGCTACACTAAATCTTTCCGAAAAGGTAGTTACAGGGTTCATCATTGGATAGTCAATGAGGAGGAAGGTAAAAACACCAGAATTGCTTTGCGTTGGTCATTTTCAGCGGAACATACCGGATTTGGAAGTTTTGGTGAACCAACAGGTGCTCCTGTGGTAATAATGGCAATAACTCATGCCGAAATGCAAGAAGATCTTGTAGTTAGAGAATATCATGCGATAGACGAGATCTCACTTTGGATGCAAATCAGCGGCTATTCCATGAGTTAATACATCGTAAACAGGTTAAGTTTTATGTCCTACAATCATTCAAAAAAATAAGGTAAATTATGGCAAACTGGCTAAAGGAGGCTATTTCAGAAGAACAACGGGACAAAGCCCAAAAACAAATTCGAGATACTGTAGAAAAATTGCTTGACGATGTTAATTCACGTGGAGACGCAGCTGTCAGGGAACTTTCGGGACGTTTTGACAATTGGTCACCGGGTGAATTCCGACTTTCTGAAAAAGAAATCCAGTCCTGTATTGATAGACTTGATACACAAACAATTAGTGACATCTGCTTTGCACAGGAGCAGATCCGTAACTTCGCCCAGATTCAGCGGGATTCCATGAATGACGTTGAAGAGGAAACTTTTCCAGGAGTAGTTCTTGGTCACAGGAATATCCCAATAAACCGCGTGGGGAGTTATGTCCCAGGGGGTAAGTTCCCAATGGTAGCATCTGCCCACATGTCTGTTGTAACTGCAAAAGTTGCCGGCGTGAAGGAAATCATTACCTGCGCTCCCCCTTATGAGGGGCGCCCATCTGATGCCATTGTTGCAGCTCAGCATCTAGGAGGAGCAGACGATATCTTCGTGATCGGAGGTGTCCAGGCAGTCGCGGCCATGGCATTAGGAACTGAATCCATAACTGCTGTGGACATGCTCGTTGGTCCTGGCAATGCCTATGTAGCTGAAGCTAAGAGGCAGCTTTATGGACGAGTTGGAATTGATCTTTTTGCAGGACCAACAGAAACTCTTGTTATAGCAGATGAAACAGTTGACGGGGAAATGTGCGCTACAGATCTCCTGGGGCAAGCCGAACACGGCCCGACTTCTCCAGCTGTCCTTTTAACTAATTCCATGAATCTTGCCAGCCAGACATTGGAAGAAGTAAAGAAACAATTGAAAACTCTTTCAACGCGTGACACTGCAGAGCCAGCATGGCAAAACTACGGACAGATTATTGTAGCGGATTCTTATGATGAAATGCTTGAAATAGCAAATGAACTAGCCTTCGAACATGTTCAGGTAATGACCAAAAAAGATGACTGGTTTCTGGAAAACATGGTTAATTATGGCGCTCTTTTCCTTGGACCTCGTACCAATGTTTCATATGGAGACAAGGTCATAGGTACTAACCATACTTTGCCTACTTTAAAAGCCGCACGATACACTGGAGGTCTCTGGGTTGGAAAATTTCTCAAAACATGTACTTACCAGAAAATTCTCAGTAATGAGGCCAGTGTAAAAGTGGGAGAATACTGTTCAAGATTATGCAAGCTTGAAGGATTTGCCGGACACAAAGAACAGGCAGATCTCAGAGTTAGACGTTATAGTGGAGAAGCTGCGTGACAGCCACAAAAGTTTACGATTTACGGGGACAACGGGCACTGGTGACAGGCGCAGGTAGAGGTATCGGTGAAGCTTGTGCCAAAACCCTGGCCGCTGTGGGTGCGGAAGTTGTGCTGACTGCCAGGACAGAAAAACAGCTCGAGCAGGTCAGGGATGGAATCATTAAGTCCGGGGGAAAAGCTTCTGTTCATGCGGCCGATATTTACTCAATGGAAGCTGTTAATAATTTGAAAAAGTTAGGTCCTTTTAATATTCTTGTCAACAACGCAGGCAACAACATTCCGGAACACTTCTGTGAAGTCTCTGAAGAAAGGTTCGACAAAGTCATGGGCCTTAATGTCAAATCAGCTTTTTTTGTTGCCCAGGTTGTGGCTAAAGGTATGGTTGAATCGGGAATTAGAGGATCCATAATCCACGTCTCAAGTCAGATGGGCATTGTTGGAGGACAAAACAGAACTGTATACTGTGCATCCAAACATGCAATGGAAGGTTTTTCCAAAAGCATGGCTTTGGATTTGGCAGAAAATGGGATTAGGGTGAACACTGTATGCCCAACATTCATTGAGACCGATTTGACAAGACCCTTTATGGAAGAAAAAGAGTTCAAAGAATATATTTTAAGCAGAATCCCGCTTGGACATGTTGGACAGGCAGATGATGTTGCAAACGCGGTATTGTTTCTAGCTTCTGACATGAGTAAAATGATGACCGGTTCCTCAATCAAGGTTGATGGAGGGTGGACCGCAGTATAATCCTAAAAATTAAAATTACTTAAAGACTAAAGAATGATTTCAAATGAAACAAATCCCGGAAAGACTGCTTAATATTTTCAGAAGATATGATACTCCTACAATCTTGAATTCACTTGAACTCCTCGATTCTACATTCCGAACCAGCTGTTTTACGACTGAACAGATGATTTGTGCGGATACCACTCTACCTCCGATTGTCGGCTATGCCCGAACAGCAACATTAAGTTCATCTTCTGAAGTAGATCCAAATATAAAACGTGACAGAAGTTTGTCTTATTACGAATATTTATCTCCTGGAACAACACCATGCATCAGTGTTATCCAGGATGTTGATGAAAGGCCGGGATTTGGGGCTTTCTGGGGAGAGGTTAATTCAAACATTCATAATGCACTTGGGGTTATTGGTGTGGTTACCAATGGCTCGGTTCGGGACCTTGATGCCCTTTCAGCAGGATTTCAGGTACTGGCAGGAAAAATTGGACCAGCCCACGCTTATGTGCGCATAGAAGAAACAGGCATTCCGGTAAACATTTTTGGAATGAATGTTCAGCACAATGATTTGATCCATGCAGACCGACATGGTGCCGTTGTAATTCCAAAAGAACTTACGGAAGAACTTCCAAAAGCGATCGATCTAATGATTCGTAAAGAAAAGATCATACTAGATGCATGTAAAAGGAAAGACTTTGATTTTGAGATACTCAAAAAAGCAATTCAAGATTCCGCACAAATTCGATAGTTTAAAGTTAAGAATTTTCATCGATATTGTAGAAACTTAGTGCTGTTTCTGAGGCTATACTATGTTTATCTTTATTTGAAAGCGGAGTCAGCCACTTTAAAAGTTGTTTTACACAAAAGCTGTAAGGCTTCATCAATCGTTCAACAGGGAAATTGCTGCCCCACATAATACGATTTGGGTTAAATTTCTCTAGGATTGTATCGAAAATTATTTGAGTAGATTCTGAGGACCAATTTTGGTCATACATTCCAAAACCAGAAAGTTTTATGTGAAGGTTTGGGAGTGCTGCCAGTTTGGTTATGCCCTTTTTCCAAATGCGAAGCCCGGTTTCGCTTTGATCGTAAGGGCTGCCTGCGTGGTCTATAACGACTGGTATATCAGGGAAGTCACTCAGGAATTCAGCAGATTCATTCATTTGTTCAGGATAAAGCTGGAGGTCAAAACTGAGATTATGTTTTTCCAATAGCGCAAAACTTTTTTGCCAACATTTATTTAGAAGTAGGTTTTCATCGGCGAAAGAAAGATCTGGACGTTTTTCCAGCATAGCAATGATTTGGCGTACACCTCGAAATTTAGGGTAGGTTAGATGGCGTATGAGGACATCTTCAGCATCTTCTTTTGTCAGGTCTACGTATCCGACTATACCAGAAGGAATTCCTTCTGGTATAAATTTACTTAGCCAACGGGTTTCCGTTACTGGGTCAGCAAGCGCACTGTCGACTTGAATGTGAACTGACCCGGATAAATTTATTTTATTATTTTTGGCAACGTCACTTAGAAAATCTTCCCTGACGTAATCCTTTTGAATCGGAGTCGGATCACCAAACGGTTTTGGGCTCCCAATTTGTTTGAGCCAGATGTAATCAAGAATCTGAAGGTTCCAGAGATGGTGGTGTGAGTCAAAGAGTTTCATTAATATAATCAAAAATGACGTCGGGATATCACCTTATTATGAGTTGTAAATGCAATTCCTTGCTCAAGAAAAGATCTTATTGTTTGCCTGATATTCTTTCCAGGAATTATATATATATATCATAAAAAGACAAGAGGGAGGCCCCGTAAAGGATGCTAGTGGTAAATTTTGGCAGAAAAATGAAAATAACAAGGGCATCATTTTTAAATATTTTAATGGAGAACTACAATAAAAAAACTATCAAAAACCTGTTAATTTTAATTGCGTCATTGTTTCCTTTGTTAAAATTGATTTCTCACTGTGAGAAAGTGGATAATTGTTGAACTTAATTTTTTCATGCAAAGATGAGATTCAAAGCAAAGTTTCATAAAAATCCAAAAGCATTCAAAGACAACTTTTCAACTCAATCTTCCCTATACGCTGAGCATCGACCAAAGTATCCTGACACTATATTCCGCTATCTGCTTGGAGAGTGTCGTGAACATAAATTGGCCTGGGATGTCGGAACCGGAAATGGACAAGCCGCGCAGAAAGTGGCTTTGCACTTTGATCGGGTTTACGCAACGGACGCAAGTTCCGTCCAAATAGTAAATGCGGTGCCTCAGTCGAACATAAATTATGCAGTTGCCAACGAACAGGCACCGGCACTCAAGCGTCACTCTGTGGACCTAATCACAGTCGCGCAGGCACTTCACTGGTTTGATCTAGATGTTTTTTACGCAGAAGCCGAGCGGGTTTTAAAAAGATATGGTGTGGTCGCCTGTTGGTCTTACAAATTGTTCCGTATAAATCCTGAAGTTGACCATGAAATAGACCGACTGTATACAGATATTTTAGGGAGTTTCTGGGATCCAGAAAGGCGTCTGGTTGATACCGGTTACCGTACATTATCTTTCCCGTTTCGTGAATTACGCTGTCCGCGTTTTGAATTGAAAGCGAGCTGGGATTTCGAAAATATGCTTGGTTTCCTCGGCAGTTGGTCAGCGGTTGCACATTATAAAAAGCGCAATCGCGGTGATCCAATAGCGGAAAACGCGGAGTGTTTAAAAGCGGCCTGGGGTGATCCGCAGGAAAAGAAAGAGGTAAGCTGGCCCCTTTCCATACGTGTAGGACACCTTTACTGAAAATTCAGTTTTAGCAATTCTACAGAAAAAATGGAAAGGAATTGCTTCTGAAGGACACAACCGCTAAAATTAAATGCTGATATTGACAGCTGGATTTAGGCGTTAATCAAATTTATAGATTTAAAAAAAATTTTAAAGGAAAAATGAGCAAGCATATTAATTGGGGTTATTTCAGGAATGGTTGAACTTCCTGCAAACGAGCGCAAGAGGTTCTTGACGCAAAAAATATTACAGTGGAAACGCGTGTTTTTGCCAACAAAGAAAAAATAAACAGCGGGGCTGCCTGGGAAATGTTACAGTCTGCAAGCCTTATCAGAACCGGTAAAGGTAAAAAACGGCAAGAGTGGAATCCTGCTGTTGATGACAAAGCAGAAATTCTTAAAGATGTGATTGGGCCAAGCGGAAATCTACGTGCACCAAGCTGGAAAATTGGGAATGAATATGTGGTTGGTTTTAACCCTGAACTTTATTCAGAGGTATTTGGATAAATGGTCCGCATAGGAATTATAGGAGCCGCAGGTTTATCCGGACGTGAACTTCTCTATTGGTTGAAAAATCATCCGGAAGCAGCTATTGAACTTCTTACCTCCAGCAAATATCAGGGTCGGCAAGTAACGGATGTTTTTCCAGAACTGAGGGGTTATTCTCAGGTTTTTCAACCAAACGAAAGCGATGTTTCAGGCTGTGATCTCGTTTTTCTGGCAATCCCAAATCAGGCCAGCCTGGAGCTTGTACCAAAATTACTGGAGCAGGGCGTTCGAGTGATTGATTTGTCCGGAGCGTTCCGTTTACGTGATACAAAGGTATTCTCACAATTCTATCAACTCACGCACACTGCGCCGGAGTTGCTGGATGAAACCGTTTTCGGACTGCCAGAATTTTTCAAGGAGAAAATTTCTTCCGCAAGGCTTGTTGCTAATCCCGGCTGTTATTCTACGGGTGCTTTGCTGGGTATATTACCACTGGCGGATTTACTTGCAGATCTTGACCGTCCACCAATTATTGACGCAAAATCCGGAGTGAGTGGTGCGGGCGGCAGGGTTGAAGGTGACACGACGAATTATGTCAGTGTTAACGAAAATTTCAAAGCATACAAAGTTTTTGCTCATCAGCATCAACCGGAAATTCAGCAGTATCTGACAGACCTTAGCCCATACAGTACACAAGAAAGCGGAGACGTAATATTCACACCGCATTTACTTCCGGTCAACCGTGGAATTTTGTCCACGATTTATCTGCATTTTCCGGAAGCAATCCCTGTTACTGAAATTCGGAGTCGGATTTCAAAATTTGCGACTGAGCAGGAATTCGTACATTTTATGGATGAGGGGAGCTTACCGGATTTAAAGATGACACTAAATTCTAATCGCGTCATGATCGGCGCGGAGTCGGATGACTCAGGTCAAAACTGGGTGGTTGTCACCAGTCTTGATAATCTGGTCAAAGGCGCTTCCGGGCAGGCAATTCAAAATATGAATCTGATGTATGGGCTGGAAGAAAGTTTGGGTTTGCTTTGATCAGTCGTCTAGTTCATCTTCTCCGATTCGTCTGTCACGTCCGAGCAAACTTTCAAAATAACACATTTCCTTTAAACGTGAGTGAATGCGCTCACCGACACGTCCACTGATAGTGTCAGTTATAAAGTGTTCACTTTCAGTTTTTTCACGATTACGGATTTTCTCCTTGAGCGTGTTTTCTTCGCTTTCAGTAAAATTTGTGCTAACCATGATGATCTGGTTACGGTTGTAACGCTCTGAAATCAGCATGTCCAGAATACTGAGCTCCCAGTCACTGTTGCGCCCCTTGCCCATGTCATCAATGATGAGAATATCAGTCTGTAAATGCGGCTCAATGATTTCCATGTCTGATTTTCCGTCTGAGTAACCTTGCCTTAATTCAGACAGTAATTCTGCAAAACTCTGAAAAATGCAGGAGATTCCATGACTGATCGTACACTGATAGGCAAAACCGGTCATCAAGTGAGTTTTACCCGTGCCTGGAGGGCCCATGAGTACCATTCCTTTTAAGTCCTCAGAGTCAGTCTGCAATAGATTTCGATCGCTTAAACGTTGCGGCAGAAGTCTTAAAATGCTGCCGAGTAAATCAAACACCATTTCGTTTTCTGTGTCTCTATCTTGATCATTGAGGCGGCTGTTCAAATAACGCCTTGGAATGCGTGCATTATTATAAAGCTGAACTCTCTGCTTGATTTGTTCACAGTCCGGACAGACAATAGCAACATCACGTTGGAAATTGTCCTGCTCTACGATGAAACCAGTGCTTTTGCAGGTTTTGCAGGGAATGGTAACGCAGTCACAAAGCCTTGCGTGAGCGTAGCGATCACGTGGGCGAACGCTGATAAAAATTCTGGTATTGCTGCAGCGCAAGCAGTCTGTAGCAGATTTGGCCATTGAATGTTGTTATAAATTGGTAGTTAAGAAAATGAAAAGCTGCTTCTATGGTGGAGCATGCGTCCTGAAGTGTCCAGAGAATTTCTGTGTTAAAGTGCTGGATTTCCGTCCAGCTTCACTAAAAAATTCACACGTTACTGTGTCTAATAGCCATTCTTATTCATATTCTTAAATCATAAAACAGAAATATGTCTGTAATCAAAAATGACAGATTGCTGCGTGTCTTAAATCACTTGCCAGTGGATCGTGTACCGGTTTGGATGATGCGGCAGGCAGGCAGAACAGATCCTGAATATAATCAACTTAAAAAGAATGACGGACGAGCCCTTGAAAAACTCTTTGCGGATCCGGAAATTGCGATCAAGATATCATTGCTGCCAAAACGTCTCGGCGTGGACGCAATCATCATGTTTCAGGATATTCTCACACCGCTTACTCCTGCGGGCGCAGGATTTCACTTTGCGCCTGGACCAATTCTGGAAAAACCGGTGCGCACTATGGCTCAGGTAAAAGCACTACGCGCGTTTGATCCAGGAGTCCATTTGCAGAGTGTTTCCCAAATCCTCAAAGGACTGAATACCGAACTCAAAGGAGAATTACCGGTGCTCGGTTTTGCCGGTTCTCCAATGTCTCTCGCTTTTTTTATGATTGCCGGACGTAGTCCAAATCAGAAGCTTGCAGAAGTTTTAGCATTTATAGAAGAACAAGCAGAGATCACTCAAGCATTACTTGATTGGTTAACAGTAATGACAGTGGATTATCTCAATTTCCAAATTGCTTCCGGAGCGCACGCGGTACAATTATTTGAATCATTTGCGGATGTTATTCCATTAGAGATTTATAAAAAGTTTGTGCAGCCGACTCACGAGAAAATTTTTAGTGCATTGGCAACAACTACTCCTTCAATCCTTTTTACCAAGGAGTCACCACACCTGGATTTGATGCTGCAGAGCGGAGCTTCAGTCTTAAGTGTTGGGAATTGTATTGATCTGGAGCATGCCCAAAAACAGGCACCGGAAATGATTTTCCAGGGTAATGTTGATAATAAAATTTTGGCTGACGGAACTAAGGCAGATATTACTCAGGCAATCCAGAAATGTTTTGAACAAACTGGACGAAAAAACCACATTCTCAACCTCAATCATGGATTGCTGGAACGCACACCTTTTGAAAACGTTCAGCATTTTGTGAACGCGGCAAAAGAGTTTGGAAGAATTGAGTAAGCCGAATTAAAAAGTGCAATTCTCTAATATTACTTTGATCCCTATATATTCAGATTTCTCCCAGTGAACAGTAAAGTGAGGCGGGAGCAAGTCCCGCCTTCGGTTGTTTTTTTTCAACTCCTACTGAGCAACAATCCGTCCCTCAACTTTTGGAGAAACAGTTCCCTTTGTCTTAATATAATTCATTACCATACCAGCCAAAAGAGTTGCTCCGCTGGCA
>Ga0208524_1000067_pt1 | contig 50823 bp, 47 predicted proteins | sample ETNtaG_28_FD_185779 | JGI IMG/M metagenome (GOLD analysis project Ga0208524, IMG submission 185779) | Marine microbial and viral communities from oxygen minimum zone, Eastern Pacific Ocean - ETNP201406SV61 (SPAdes) (version 2) | ecosystem: Environmental > Aquatic > Marine > Oceanic ... | reverse complement strand
CCGCATTCCGCATAAATGTACCGCCGCCTGTTAAATAACTGTTATTGTCATGGCTGTACTCGATAATAAGATTGCTGACACCATCCCAGGTAATCGGCGTAGTAAAATCAAACTGGACCCAGTTATTCGGTAGGAAATCACCATAATAATAATTTGTCGGACCATGAACAACGGTTGTGGTTGCATCGAAACTGCTAATTTCTGTACTGCTCGTCCAACTATAGGCAATGCGAACACTGTCCAGATTCATCCCAGGTGTTTGATTGACTTTAAGTTTTATACCTGTAATACTTGAACCTGATAATATGCCGGCATCGGACAGGTCAGACGCCCAGTAAAGCGATTGGTGTTTTACATCATGGTAAAACGAATTGAGCGGATAACCCTGCCCTTCATATTCACCACCAACACCTTCTTCTACAGTATTGGTTAAGAGTTCGATTGAGCCATCATCGTCAGTATTCGAAATTGAAAAGTTGTTGCTATACCATGAACCGGTTGCCCCTAAATTCAATTCAATCTGGTAATCTGATGCAGAAGAAACTGAAGACGGAATGGTCCAAAAATACATTTGAGAACCATAATAAAAATAGTGTGATGACTGTATTGTAAGTACGTAACTGCCATTCTGATAAAGATTTATATCACCATTAAAACCGGGAAAATCATTTTCCCACTGTATAGTGACTGTTTCGCCCGTATTATAAGATGAATTCATAGGGGGAGGTGCTGGCAAAGTCCAAGTGACCGTATAGGCCATAATGAGCGCTGGAAAAAATAATGTGGTTAATAATGTTAGTATCTTTTTATTCATAGAATGTCTCTTATGTTTATTTTTTAGTTTATCCCGAAATATTTCCGGGGCAACGTCAACATGGTTGATGTATTCCATAATTTTTTATTCCGGCATTGCTGGTGGATTCGGCAATACAACGGGGTCTGGTTCCAAACTCAGATAATAGTACGCTCCGCCACCGGCTGCGGCAAGACCCAGCGTTGTCCAAAGCAGCCAGCTGCTGCCACCTTTTTCTGCAGGAGCTACTGCTACCGGGCCTTCAGGTTGTTTTTGCTTTGCTAGTAAATGTTCCGGCGGTGTTAAACCAAGAATTTCCCAAGCAAGAATTTCAATTTCAGTAATAAGACCGTCAATTTCACCTTTATAGGATTTACTTACCGTTTTGATGGTTGCACCTGATTCTACGGAAAACATTTTAGCATCAATTGTATATGTATTCCCCAGTTTACCAAAGGCACCGGAAATCATATTCTTAACACCCAGCAATGCGCCCACTTCAGCGGCACATTCCGCTGATGTACAACCGGACTGCTGGAAACCCTGCTCATCCAAAATTTCAGACATCTGTCCCCGTTCCACCAAAATAACGGCTTCGGTATTGGCTAACTCTGATGAAAGGCGATCCGTTAGGGTGGCAGATTCCAACATAGAAATACCCCGACCTTCAAAGTCCAAAACAGCAACTGTATACTTGCCGGATGCAAGTTCCGATGCTGTGTCTTCATTGAGTGAAGGATTGCCTTGAGCCAATAGAAATACCGGCAACAACAATCCGATGAATGTTTTAATAATATGTTTCTTGGTGTGCATCATAATGCTCTCCAATTTATCAGAGGTTAGATTAATTTTTCAGTGCGCTGGAACACACTTTATTCTTCTTCAGCAATCAACTCATCAATCAGTATGGATAATTCGCCTTCAAGATCTTCGCCTTCGTGGAATCCCTGCCTTGCCTCACGGATCGTTTGAAATTTATCAATGACAAAAAGTCTAGGCAATGTTTTTGCACCATAGCGTTCTTTAGCCACTCCACGAGTGTCGAATAAGATGGGAATTGTAATTCCTTTATCAGCTAAGAATGGTCCGGCTTTAGGTGAATCTTCAAAACCGGGATTATTTCGGGTTGCTTCAGTAATATCTACCAGGAAAAATTTGACTGGCTCATTTTTGTAGGCTTGATAAATGTTTTCAAGATGGGGTAATTCTTTCATACAGGGTTTACACCATGTAGCAAAAAAGCTTAACACCATGGGATAACGATCCGGTTGGGACATGAATTTGCGTAATTTTTTATCCCGTTCTACCGTCCAGTTTTTCAAAAATTCAAATTTCCCTGGAGCATACATAAGTGCCCATGATGGAGCTAGGTCGCCGGGTTTTAAACCGGGGTCTTTGGTTGAGTCATCCGGAACAACCGCAACTTCACCCACTTCCTGGGCAAAGCCAAAAGTAGCTGTGATTAAAAATATGATTAGCCATTTAAAAACATTTTTCACAATCATTTTTCCCTTAGTTTAATTATTTATCAGTCTAAAACAAATAATACCCGACAATCACGAAGAACATTACCTGTAGAATTGGCAGTTTGGATCTTCATTACATCGGCGTTGGCGATAACAACATCTGCTTTATTAGCACCGCTGGCAGATACACCTTTAATGACCAGTGGATTACCTTTTACTCTGTCATCCGCAGACGCTTTTTCGAGTCCTTTGGCATAGCCGGCAACTCCATTTTGAATGGCATATTCGCGGGTATAATTACCCGGACCATAAACCACACCGCCGTTTTGATCCAAAATTCTTGGTGACATGGCAGGGCGTAATCCCAAACCTCTCACATCAATAATCAAACCGGTAACACCTGAGGTCGTTGGACCGCTTGTTTCAGTTGTTGCTGGTGCTGTACCGAGAGCAGTTGAAGGTAAAAAACCTGTTGGAGGTGTAATGACATCCGAAATTCCGCTCATAGGGACTTCATAGGTCACTTCAATGGATGTATCGCTCAAATAGCGTGGCTCGCCCACTTGTCTGGCACCGCGAATGGCACCTTGAACTTGGGACTTGATTACATCGTCAAACATGGCATTACTCATGGTGGTCTCGCTGGTAACAACCACACCATTCACAATTTCAATGAGTTGTCGCATGGCATCCTGTTTTGCAATCCGAAGAGCAGCCCGGCGAGCTTGTCCGGCGTTGATCACATTTTCCGGAATAAATCCTATCCCCGTTGCTTGGATAGTCCGATCAGAATAATTAATGGATCCTCTGTCTAACTGTTCGCCCACAAAAGACGATTGTGCTGATAATAGGCTCAAACAGAATAATATGCTAATTAGCTTTTTCATAACTTACCTCATTATTGTATAATTTCTGCAGTAATACGATTGCCGGACAGTCCGGTAACTTTAAAATTCAACCCATCGGGTGATGTTCGGCTTAAACCCATAGCCAATGCTTGGGCTTTCCCTTCGAATTCAACCTCAAATTCTGCTACACTTTCATTTAAACTTTTGGCGTAGGCATTCCGAATTCCGGAAACAGTCTGGGCTTTTAAGAAAGATTCAAAGGTCATGTAAGACATAAAGTCTGCATTTTTCAACACAATAAATACTTTGATAAAATTGGATTGTTGGGTGCTCCATTTTTCAATGAGCTGACGAATAATATCTGTACCGAGCTTTCCCGCAGCTTCATTGGTAGCATTAATACCTGCTGTAGAAGCTGATATATGTGGTTTTTTACCCCGAGCCTGAGGTACAACTGCCAGGATTTCACCTGTATCAGCCCGAACAATTTTTCCATTTATATCTGCTTGCCCAGATATCATATTATACACCTTACCACCTGAAGATACTTTGGCTGTTCCAATTACAATAATCTCTGCGCCAAGCATACTGGCAATTTTAGCTGCCGCAGAAACGTTACCGGCCAAGGCTTGTTCATAATCCTGTTCGCCCTTTAAGGCTTGCACCAATTGGCGATCTACTACATCAAATCCTTTTTCATAAAACATGCTCAACAGCTTGGTTTCTGCAAAATCTGTAGGTGTGTTGTCAATCAGGTTATCTTCCCTGATCATAAAAATGATACGGGGACGATTCATAGCATTCAGCAAAGTTTGGAGTGCGGCCTCATCCTGCATAACTTGGTCCAGCATTTGTGTAACTTCTGCATCGATTGTTATTTCCCATAACCCATCCGGACCTTGGCTTTCAGAAATTATTTTAAATGTTTTTATAAAACCCTGGGCTTTGGAATAAATATTATCGCTTAAGGATGTGGCGGTCACGACAGTTTCAGAGGAAATAAACGCACCCAATCCTACTTCAACTGCATCACGTTTAGCTTGCTCGATAGCTGCATCTTTTGTTTGTCCATAGCCGACTCCCTGGGCAGTTTGTCCCTGGGCCCAAATCAACGACATGGCTAAACTGATGACTATACAAATTGTTTTATTATGTAAAATAGTCTTCATTCTTTATTAATCCCCTGCATTGAATATTGAGTTAAATTATCTAATTGTGCCTCGATATGCAATGATAATCATCACTCCATGTGATCTATATCAAATTATAAGGTTCACAAGCTTTATTTTCATTCAATTTTACCCTATATTCCAGCAAGATTACTAACCAAAAAGGGTTCAACCATGAAACATTATCTATATTTAACACTTGCAATCCTTCTATTTGCGGGCTGCAGTCAAAAACCCCAAAGTGATGTAGATACACCTGAATACCATTTTAAAGCGGGTATGCGTGCCGTTGAGACAGGTGAATACAATGCAGCATTGACATCTTTCCAGCGCTCCGTCGATCTCGACCGGAAATTTGCCCCCGGATACTGCGGACTGGGACTCGCCCATGCCCACCTTGGAAACGTCAAAGAAGCTAAGAAAAATGTGGATAAGGGTGTAAGTAAAGGCAAGAAAGATCCCGATGTTTTGGCGTTGGGTGGACGAGTATGGATCACCTTGCGTGAGCATGAAAAGAAATGGTTTAAACATGCTACAAAACTGCTGGATAAAGCACTGAAACGAAAGAAAAATCACGAAGCATCCTTGTACTATTACGGCGTTGCTCACTTGTACAATTATGAATTTGAAGACGCCGGGTCGTATTTCCGAAAAGTTGTGGCAAAGAAAGGTGATTACGCCGGAAAAGCAGATGTCAAGTGGAATCTAGCTCAGAAAATCGTCCGGGCTATGCCGGGGACTCCCGTTGGGAAAAAGGTGGCACTCCATGAAAAAATAACCCGTGCTGACCTAGCTGTTTTATTTGCCGAAGAATTAAAGATTAGTGAACTGTTCGCCAAAATGCCCCAGCAGAATGCCGGTTTTCAGACACCGGGACAGTCCAACGCAAGCGGCGGCTCAGCAGCAAATCCAACAGACAGTCAGGGACATTGGGCTGAAACATGGATCAACGAAATGACGAAATACAGCGTCCTGGAAGTAAGTCCGGACAGAAAATTTTATCCGGAAGAAGTTATTTCCAGAGCTGAATACGCTATGGCTGTGCAGCGTTTATTAGTCGTCGCTACACGGGATGCTGGATTGGAAACACGGTATTTTGGTGAAAGTCCTTCCCGTTTCAGCGACGTTCCCAGCAGTCATTTCGCTTACAATGCAATGGCTCTTTGTGCTGAACGAGGTATCATGCAAGCGGATATGATTACGGGGAATTTCAATCCTTCAGGGTCTGTTACTGGCGCTGACGCATTGCTGATTATCCGCGGGATTCAAAGTTCTCTGCGAATGACGTTTTAGTTTTAATTCAGACTTTTGTTTAAATTAAAGGCACATCAAATTGATGTGCCTTTTTTATTATGTTAAATATTATTGATAAACTGCTTCTACTCTACGAACTGCTCCTTACGGTGCACGTACTGTTATTTAATCACACAATCCCCGATTGGGTAGATCATCTTCAATTGAATTTTATTATTACTGCGTGGATATTTTTTTCAGCTTGGTTAGTCAACCGTTTCAATCGACAACCTTTTAAATTCCTCCACACATTTTATCCGTTATTTTTGCTCATTTGGCATTATCCCCAAGCGTGTGAATTACAATATTCAATAATTCCGTTCAGTTTGGATCCAATATTAATTAAATGGGATCTGGCTATTTTTCAATTACCACTTTATTCTATACTTCCACAAAAATTAAATATCTTTGGGATGGAAATTTTTCACTTTTTCTATTTTAGTTATTATTTGTTACTAGGTGTTCCTGCTTGGATTGTGTATAAAAAGAGACACCCTAAAATCAGTGAATACCTTTTTGTCATAATATTAACAACAAGTTTTCATCAATGGCTTCTGATTTTCCTCCCGGCTGATGGCCCAATACCTTTACGAGCAGAAATAATCCCTGATGGTATATTAATGATTCCTATCATGAATTTGATTTATAAACTTCACCCTGGTGGCGGAGCATTTCCCAGTCTTCATGTTGCCGGAGCAATGATCACGTGTGTTTATGCAAATATATTCCTTCCGGGTCGAAAATGGTTTTGGATCATTGCTTTTTGGCTGATCACTTTTTCTACGTTTGTGTGTTCTTTCCATTATCCAATTGATAGTCTTGTTGGATTATTTACCGGTTGGATTTGTTATATTTATGCACCTCGTATTTATGATTATGTCCGTAAATAACAGAATTCTTTTTTTAATCCTAACCGTTGCTGGTATACTTTTCACCAGTTGTGTTGAAACACTCATTAGTGTTAAGGTTCATCCTGATGGCCGTTATACAATGAATTTCATTACCAAAGGTGACTCCATCGATGTTTTCAACAATGATTTCCCCCACCCTGCTGGTTCGGACTGGAATACCCATGTTACAAAAGAAAAAAGAAATGATGATGACATTTGGACAATGTCCACTCAAGGGATCATAACACAAGCATATATATTTACATCCAGAAATGATTCATTAACTGCCCTTCAGCATCCAATACAAGTCACGAAAAAGGATGGGCATTTTGCAACGCGTTATACATTGCGAAACGTATTTAAAGGACGGCAGGTTTACCTAAAATATCCATCCTTTGGCCGGAGTCTGCAGGAAAGTGATTCCGATTCCACGCGATGGCTGGATGAAGCATTTTATTATATATGTTCACAGGGTTTAAATGATTTGCAAAATGATCCTTCAACCGCCATTGATGATGGTATAGCTGAACGGATTGGGAATCATATTCACAATACACTGGCCAGAGTAAGCCAAAAAGAATTATTTGATGAACTGGAAAATAAACAATCCTTTATTGATCAAATGTTAAAGCCTTTTAGCAAAGATTTGCCAATTGGTTACAGTACGTTATTAAGCAATGCAACCAACGTTTATGAAGAGGAATTAGAATTGTCGAGTGATTTGCGGGATGATCAATTTAAATATTGGGCAATATTGCCTGGTGTCATCACTTCAACCAATGCTGATACCATTATTAGTGATACATTAAAGTGGTCATTTGGATTACAGCAATACATAAATGATGATTATGTAATTGAAGCAGCTTCAGTTGTGTATTCACCACAACGTATTCAAACTGCAGTTCTTATCACTGCCGGATTATTCTTAATCATTTTATTTTTAGCTTACAAACGGAGAAAGTGAAATGAAAAAACTGATTTTATTACTTCTACCATTATTGATTTTTGCCAAACCAAAATTTAACGATTCAGAACTAAAATCAATGGCGCCTCGTTATTTCCAACGCAACCATTCAGCCCCAAAATTGTTAGGCGTTAATATTTACAAAACAAGGGAGGGCCGTGTTTATCAGGTGGATATTCGTACAGATCGTAATCGTGCCAATGAAGATATGGGCTTTGCTTATTCAGCGCTTACCAATATGGGGCAATATGCTAAAAAGAAATTCAGCAAATTTATTGTAGTGATGCACAGCGATATCCGGGATGAGCCACCTCAAGTTTGCATCGGCAAAGCAAAATGCAGTATTGATACATTCATCCATAAAAAAATAAGTTATGAAAAATGGTATAAAGATTGTTTCTATTTTAAAGAATTGTAGAATCCTTTGATAATATTCTATTCAAAATAGGCTTCAAGAAACTTTAAATTCCATCAATGGAAAACACGAAAACAAAAGATAAATTATTAGCAAAAGTCGCGGCTGATTTTATCGGGCTGGATACTGTATATACTTTAGCTAATGGTAAAAAAAGCCAGCGTATTTATTTGGATTCTACTGCATCCACATTAATGATGGGTGCCGCTCATGATGCCGTTGAAGCGTTCTATGAACATTATGCCAATACCCACAGTATACTGCATTTTTCCGCTCATATTTCTTCAAAACAATACCAATGGGCTCACGAGCGAATTTTATCTTTTCTCAAGGCAGATCCGGAAATATACACGTGCTTTTTCACTGGAAGCGGTACAACAGCCGGAATAAACCGATTGGCCAGGGTATTTCGCGATTATCGGCCAGATCAGCACATTGCTTTAATTTCACTCATGGAACATCATTCCAATGATCTCCCCCATAGAAAACATGCTGAAAAAGTGATTCATATTCCCCTCAATAGCTATGAAGGACGAGCGGGCTGTATCAACTTGAATGCCCTTGAAGATGAATTGCTAAAAAACAAAGGGCAGGTAAATTATGTTGCAGTAACCGGTGTTAGCAATGTGACGGGAATTATTAATCCCATTTATGATATAGCTGAATTGGCTCATGAATACGGTGCTCTTATTTTAATTGATGGAGCCCAATTGGTTGCCCATTTGCCCGTGCAGATGAGCGGTCATAAAAATCCGAACAGAAATATAGATGCACTCGTTTTTTCCGGACACAAAACCTATGTCCCCGGCTCGCCGGGAGCTGTCATCTGCCGCAAGGAAATACTCGAAAAAATTGAACCGGAAGAAGTGGGAGGTGGAATGGTAGAAAATGTGTACGTAGAACGTTATGAAGTCAAAACAAATTTCCCTGATCGTGAAGAAGCCGGCACGCCCAATATTCCCGGCGCCATTGGTTTGGCAACAGCGATAGATGTACTCGATCGCATTGGAATGGAGGAAATATTTGATGATGAAGGAGAACTTGTTTTATCTGCATTAGAAAAAATTCAGAAAATTCCGGGTGTAATTATTTACGGTGAACTCGATTACAAAATTTGCCCGCGGGCAGCGTCGATTTCCTTTAATATTAAAGGAATGGATCATGGACTCACCGCCGCCATCTTGAATGATTACCATAACATTGCTGTTAGGAATGAATGTTTTTGTGCTCATCCATACGTTAAGGAAATGATCTTGGACGATTTGCTGGAAGCCACAGAAACCGTTGATGAAGAAAACTTTGAAGACACATTTAAACTAAAGTCCGGGATGGTACGAGCGTCATTTGGATTGTATAACACACTGTCAGACATTGATGCTTTAGAACAAGCATTAATTGACATTACACAAAATACTGAATTATATACTGCACAGTATCATGTAGATGAAAGTGATAATTATCGCCATAACACATTCAATCTTGCACTTAAAAACCACTTTTCTGTAGCCGATTTCATCGATAATTACGTTAACGGTTAATCAATATCTTGAAGTTATTACTACTTCTGTTTGCTTCAAGCCTAATTCAAGCATCAGATATAACACTACCCCCAAAAGGCCCATTCCCCATTACTCCAAAGGTATTTCACCATCCTGAAAAAGTATTATTCAATACTAGACCTTTTAATTTGGATCTGTTTGTTGATTTTGATGAAAATGAAATTGAATCTACTAGTGTATTTATAAAAACGGATGCAGTAGAAAACTACTTAGAATTTCCGCTTAAAACAGTAAGAGCCCGATACCGCCACTCTTTCAATCCTCTATTAACACCGGCGAAAACAATCGAATATTTTTTCGTGGTAATTCTGAAAAACAATTCAATTTACGCTGCGCCGCTGGATAAGGACGGCTATATAATTCTTGTAAAACGCACATTGGAAGATCCTGCTGAATATTTCAAACGTAAACTGGCCCAGCGTCGATGAATACCTCTAATAAAATCAACGATCTACGGTCAGAATTAAACGACCATAATTACCGCTATTATGCGTTGGATGATCCTGTTATTTCTGATGCAGAATACGATCGCCTACTCCGCGAATTACAATCGCTTGAAGATGCACATCCTGATTTAATAGCGGATGATTCTCCTACTCAACGTGTGGGTGCACCGCCATTGGACGGATTTGGAAATATTAGGCATCGTATACCCATGCAGTCACTAGCCAATGCTATGGATACAGAAGAGATTCTTGCGTTTCACGATCGTTTAATTCGCAGGCTGGGCAAGGAACAAGCAATAGAATATATTGCCGAACCCAAGTTGGATGGATTGGCAGTCGAGTTGGTGTATGAAAAAGGAAAATTTGTAAATGGCTCTACCCGTGGTGATGGAACAACCGGTGAAGATATCACCCAAAATTTAAAAACAATTCGAGCCATTCCTCTCGCCCTCCGCGTGGAAGCGCAAGCGGTGCCGGCGTTGTTGGAAGTCCGGGGAGAAGTGTTTATCCGTAAAGATGATTTTTTAAAGTTGAACATACAACAGGAAGCGAATGATAAACCTGTTTTTGCCAATCCCCGTAACGCCGCAGCCGGCAGCCTGCGTCAACTTGATTCCGGAATTACAGCCACACGGCCTTTATCCATTTTTTGCTATCAGGCAGGGATGGTGGAAGGAATGACGTTTGAAACTCACAGCGAATTTCTGACAGCACTACAAAACTGGGGATTCCCTGTAAATCCTGAAATCAAAATTTTAAATGGAATTGAAGAAGCTGTCGCTTTTCATTCTGACCTGGAATCCCGTCGTAATACACTCCCCTATGAAATAGATGGTTCCGTTTTCAAAGTAAATAATTATGACTTACAGGAAAAATTAGGTTCGCGCAGCCGCTCGCCCCGCTGGGCAATTGCAGGTAAATTCAAGGCACAGCAAGAAACGACTGTCATTGAAAATATTATTCTTTCTGTTGGTCGAACAGGAGCCGTTACACCTGTTGCAAAACTGGTGCCGGTAAAAGTGGGGGGCGTTGTGGTATCCAATGTTACTCTTCACAACCAGGACGAAATCGATCGAAAAGATATCCGTGTGGGTGATACTGTTTTAATCCAGAGGGCAGGCGATGTCATTCCCCAAGTAGTGAAAATTATTTTAGAAAAACGCCCGGCAAACTCATCACCGTTTAAAATGATCAACACGTGTCCTGAATGTGATCATGATATATACCGCCCGGAAGGCGAAGTCGTTGCTCGCTGTCAAAATTTATCCTGCCCCGCCCAAGTAAAAAGGCGTATTGAACATTTCGTATCCAAGAATGCTATGGATATCGATGGTGTAGGTGAAAAGCTGATTGATCAACTAGTGGAGAAGAATCTAGTCAAATCCGTTGATGATCTTTTTCGTCTTTCAGTAGACCAGCTTTCTGATCTGGAAAGAATGGCTGAAAAATCAGCAGATAATACAATATCTGCGTTAAACAATTCCAAGTCCACGACCTTTCATCGTTTTGTCCACGCTTTAGGAATCCGCAATGTAGGCGAACACGTTGCTAAAGTATTGGGAAAAGCATTTGGTGGAAACATAGAAGATTTCATGAAAACAAATGTTGAAGATCTCGAAGCCATAGTTGAAGTGGGACCCATTGTTGCAGAAACTATTGTAAAATTTTGGGCAGATGAAAACAATGTAAACATTGTTAATAATTGTTTTGATCTAGGCATTGTTTTAGAACCAGTTAATAATGAAACGGAACAGATTTTTGCGGGAAAAACGTTTGTATTCACAGGATCCCTTGAATCAATTACCCGAAAAGAAGGAAAAGAAATAATCGAATCCAGAGGCGGGCGGGCAGCCGGTTCCGTCAGCGCAAAAACAGATTATGTTGTAGCAGGAAAAAATGCCGGATCCAAACTAATGAAAGCTGAAGAATTAGGTATATCTGTGTTAATAGAATCAGAATTTTTGGATTTGGTTAAATGAATCACATTTTCATTTTTCTGATTTCCTTCTCTTTTACATTTTCACAAAACTACTTAACAAAAGCAGATATTATTTTAACATCTACGTTAGAAGGGAAAAATAACAACCCGATTATGGATGTCGCTATGGAGGGGTTGGCAATAGCTACACCCTTTATTGAATTTGGATCCGCAGGATTAAATCAAATTGGGAATGAAAAACTTGTGCCTTCGTTTGCAACCACCCTTGGAGTTCAATTACCTATCGCTTTGGGGAAATACTTTTTTAAACGTGAACGGCCCCAAAGACATTATAATCCCCGTATGTGGAATTCACGCTGGACGCCATCATTCCCTTCCGGACACGCTGCCACTACAGCTGCCTGGGCAGCTACGATTTTGTTTGCTGACTCAAAATATTCACTGCCATTGGCGGGCTATACTCTTATTACTGGTTACAGCCAGGTATATGTGGGTAATCATTATGTGTCTGATGTTATTGCCGGCTGGGTGGTGGGCTATGCTGTTGCTTTTTTCTCCAATAATTTAATCAACAACAAAAAATATAATACAAATGAATCTCCGCAGTTAAGATTTAGTATACCTTTACCATGAGATACATTTTATTTTTTTTCACCTCCTTGTTTTTATTTGCAAAAGACCTAGGTCTTTCGTCCATTCAAATAGCCAACGGTTTTACTAAACCAGTGTATGTCTGCCAGCCTCCGGGAGATAATGACAGACTCTTTGTATTGGAACAAAAAGGAATTATCAAAATCATCAAAAATGGTATGACAGTTCGAAAGCCCTATGCAGACCTGCGTAACAAGGTTCATAATCCCATCACGCCCGGAGATGAACGCGGACTACTTGGATTGGCCTTTCATGCCAATTATCAAAACAATGGTTTTGTCTATATCAATTATTCTGATAAAAATGACCATACTATCGTTTCTCGCTTCAGGGTTGCAAGTGATCCAGATAGATTAGATACAAAATCTGAAAAAGTACTAATCAAATTGAAGCAGCCTTTTTCCAACCATAATGGTGGTCACATGGAATTTGGTCCGGATGGCTATTTATATATATCAGTAGGTGACGGGGGAAAATGGGGCGATCCTTATAATAATGCCCAAAATCTGGGAAATCTTTTTGGCAAAATTCTGCGCATTGATGTGGATACTGGTGATCCATATGCAATTCCAGATGATAATCCATTTATTAATAATGAAGATGCTAAAGACGAGATTTGGCTTTACGGATTGCGAAATGTTTGGCGTTTTTCATTTGATCGAGGAAAAGGAGATGTTTACTTGGGAGACGTGGGCCAGGATTTATGGGAAGAAATTGATTTTGTAGCAGCGGAAAATGCCGGCGGCCAAAATTTCGGCTGGCGGGTTATGGAAGGGAATCATTGCTACAACCCAAAAGAAGATTGCGAACCGACTGGTGTACTCCCTATTTTCGAATACCCCAACGATGCCAATTATATGAAGATTTTGACCGGTATGGATGAGCCCAATGTGGATGGTTGTTCGGTCACTGGTGGTTATGTATACCGTGGTTCTGCAATCTCGGAATTGCAGGGAACATATTTTTTTGCAGATTATTGTTCAGGCAACATTTGGACGTTTAAAGAAAAAAATGGTAAAGCTACCGAATTTCAAAACAGAACTGAAGAAATCAGCTTGGGCGGTGGTGGCTTCACTAACTATATTTCCTCTTTTGGCGAGGATAATAATGGTGAACTCTATATTGTGGACTATAACGGAATAATCTTTAAACTTACTGCCTCGAAATAAAGGAAAATAAAGATGATGAAAATTGAAGATATAGTAGGAGACATTATCTTACTGATACTAACTGAAAATGAACCACTAAAAGAATTAGGCATAACACAAAATAAACTGTTTGCTAAAGTGGTGGGTTATGATGGAAATGGAGTCTGGATCGAAAACCCTGATTTCCGGCTGCCTGATACTTCAGAAGATGATCCAAATGCTTTCAAATCAGTAAAAGCATCCATATTGATCGCCTGGGCTTATATATCATCCATTGTGCATTTCCCCAACGTACAAGGCTACGACTTTCCCAGTCCTTTTGATTCAAAGATCGGCTTTGATTTAGATAATTGAATAATTCTGCAGTTCATATTTCCGGTCTTCATAAATCTTATGAAGATACGATGGCTCTTTGTGGGGTTGACCTGACAATTGAAGATGGTCAGTTTTACGGTTTACTGGGACCCAACGGCGCAGGTAAAACAACCACGATTCATATTTTATCCGGCTTGGTATTAAAAAATCAGGGTATTACAAAAATCTATGGAAAAGATACTGTAAAAGATTATCGGTTTACCCGATCACAACTGGGGATTGCTCACCAGGAACTGCCCATAGATTGGTTTTTCCCTCTTGAAAAATTACTCTATTTCCATGCTGGTTATTATGGTATAACTCAAAAAAAAGCCAAACCACGAGTGGAAGAATTATTGGATCGTTTAGGACTTCAGGAAAAACGTTCATCGAGATTACGCCAACTATCTGGCGGTATGAAACGCCGTTATCAGTTGGCAAAAGCATTGGTACATGATCCCAAAATTATTATCCTGGACGAACCTACGGCTGGCGTCGATGTTGAACTGCGCCACGAACTTTGGGATTATTTGCGAGAACTCCACCAAAACGGAAAAACCATTTTGCTAACTACCCATTATATTGAAGAAGCTGAATTACTCTGCGAAAAAGTAGGTATAATTGATAAAGGGAAAATCATTAAAGAAGGGTCGCCTGCGGATCTAACCAGGGAATTAGGAAAAGCAGGAATCAATGTTCACATTACCGGATGGAATGATGAATTAAACAAAGCGTTATCTGATTATTCATTTATACTTAAAGATAACCGGCTCCATTTCACCGTTCGCGAGCCTGAAGAAGTCATGGCTAGTATAATTCAAATATTATCCAACCACGGATGTCATATCCACAGTGTTTCTACAGAAAAATCTTCATTGGAGGATGTGTTTTTGAATCTCACGGGCAAGGGGATCAATTGATACGCGGTATGAACTGGGTTGGATTATATACTCTAACAAGAAGAGAAGTAGGACGATTTTTTTCAGTTTATCGACAAACAATTTTACCTGGGCTCATTTCATCGGGATTATATATTTTAATTTTTGGTTTTACCCTTGAACAACGCATCAAGGAAATCGATGGTGTCCCTTATACCCTCTTTATTTTGCCTGGATTGATTATGATGAATACACTCACAAATGCCAGTTCCAATGCTTCCTCATCCATGCTACAGATGAAACTCCTGCAACAGTTACCCGATATTCTAACCGCCCCTTTATCAAGCCTGGAACTTTCTTTAGCATATATCATCGGCGGTGCTGTCCGGGGGATGGTAAATGGAATATTGGTTTTACTATTAGGAGTATTGCTCATAGACATGCCCGTCCAACAACCCCTGGCAACCATTGGATTTATTTTCCTTGTTTCCTGGGCATTTTCAAGCATGGGCTTATTGCTGGGGCAATTAGCCGATACGTGGGATCAACTGGCCATGATGCAGAATTTCTTTTTAACACCTTTGAGTTTTTTAGGCGGCATATTTTACTCCATTCACATGCTACCGGATTGGGCTCAACATTTATCATTGGTAAATCCAATATATTATATGATTAATGGCATTCGCTATACAGTACTTGGAGTGTATGACTCGTCGCCCTTAAACAGTTTTCTCATGGCTCTATTTATGACCATTTTATTTACAACAGCTGCAATTTTGTTAATGAAAAGCGGTAAAAAAATCAAGCAATGAGATTTCTATTATTATTTCTCACTATCACTCTGCTGTCTGGAACAGAAGACACTGATACAACCGTTTGGTCTCAATACGCTCGAAGTGGATTATCCCACGATCAGGGAATAAATGGCGGCCATGCTTATTACCGTGTTAACCGTAAAACATTAAGTACGTTTCAGGATCTGCGTTTATTTGGTTACAGCCTCGGGGATGATTCGTATGTTTACCTGCGTTACAAAAACAGTGTTAAATATAATCCCAGCGGCAGGTTGTACAATTTTACGACTGTTTCCTATCAGAAGAATACCCGGGCGGAGTTGGATCTGCGTTACCATTTCAACCAGGGGTTTGGGTATTTTATTAACGATTACGAGGAAGGTCTTGTTCATGCTGAAATTGGTCATGCCTATGATATGTCAGATTATTTGAATGATACGCGCAAAACATCATATCTAAAGGGAGGGATTTTCTGGGATCATGATATGAAAAAAATAAGTTCAAAGGTTGATGCAGAATGGTTCAAACAGATTAGCGATGCGGTGGATTCTGATCTGTCACGTTTTCAATTCTTTGCTGAACTAATTTACCGAATAAATAAATCCCTGGCGCTTATTGCTGGTGTTGAACAGGATTATTATACTGAAACCAAACAACATCCTCAGTCGTATTACATTTCACTTAGCTGGCGGAAATAATTCTGTGATATTCAACACAAACACATAAATTGAATTGTTATAAATTTCTGGTTAGCTTATCGCATTATGTATAAACGTATTCTCATTTTATCAATAATTTTCTTTTCTTTTGCTGCTTCCCAAAAAATCGCTCCTGATATAACTGATGAAAAGAAGCGCCTGCTTGTATTAACTGCGGATGAGTCTAAACCTGATGATGCGTTAGATCGTAAAATCTCTAAAATTGTTGCCGAAGTTGCATCCAGGCTTGGGCGCTATGAAGTGATAGACCGAAATCAGCTTGAATCTATATTGAATGAGCTGGCTTTGCATCAAGCGGGATTTATAGCAGGAAAAGACATCATTGAATTAGGAGGTATCGCTTCTGCAAAAGAAGCTATGAAAGTACAGATCAACCATTTCAGTCAAAAAGGGATTCCTCCAGAGGATAAAGATGAGGAGGAGGACAATGATGACAGGGGTTTTTGGGAAATGGTGGTTTATGAATCGGTTAAAGGAGCTATACGTTCTGCAACCACTCCAAAAGAAGAAGAACCTTATGCTTATAATATGCAAACAATTATTCATGCTGATATCATTTTTCTAGATATAGAATCAGGTAAAACATTGAACACATTCCCAATCAGTGCAATGCATACCGGGGGAAGTCGCGGTGAATCTCTATCCAAAGCTTTAACTATTGTACGCTGGAACGTTTCCCGGTCGCTCAGAGAATTATACACGATTACTTCAGAAGTGTTAGATGTAGATGGCAGCAATGTTACCTTGTATCTTGGTTCGGAAATGGGAGTCAAAAAAGGCATTGTTTACGAAATTTCCCGCCTGGACAAAAAGAAAACATTAAAAGACCGTGAAGTAATTATACCCGGTCGATCTGTAGGCCTGATCCGAATTGATAGGGTCAGTGGTGACGCAAGCACCGGTAAAATTGTGCGAAAATGGGGACGGGTTAAAAAAGGCTATAAAGCAGTGGAAATGATTCATCCTCCCACAGTAGCATCGGGATTATACTTTTCTTATAACTTTGAAAAATCAGGGTTTGACCGGGGAGGTATTTCCTTTCAATTAAAGCCTTTCAACCGTTGGTCTTTCAATGGTTTTTTGGGTGGTGGTAATATTATTGACAGCCGCAACAGACGTAACGGAATGTTTACGATTGGTGGTGGATTTATTTATCGTTTTCTCTATACACCAAAATTCAATTTATGTGTTACGGCTGATGTCCCGTTTAATGTCGTATTTCGCAGTGATGATAAAGAGCATAACGTTTCAACACTCTTAATAACTTCACACATTGGTTTACAAACTGAAATAATGCTGAACCGCAAACTGGATATCGTTTTCCAAGCAGGTGTTAGCAGTTCCGGTGTGCATGGAAATTGGCAATACAATGAAGGCGACGGAGAAGATTCAAAATCTTATGATGCTGAATGGAGTGATTTAGGTGAACCAACCCTGGATGCTAGCGCAATGTATGTGAATATTAGTATACGATTTTTAAGTATTGATTAATCTTTGAGTAAATCTTTTACTTTTTCTAAATCACCATCGATTTTTTCATATGGTATGATCCCTAATAACTTTGCGATCAGTGGGTAGATGTGAATGTTTTCAATTGTCGGTCGTGAATAACCATCTTTGAACGCCGGCCCATCAGCCAGAAAAATTGCGTGCATGCTTCTCAATTCATTATCGTAGCCATGAGTACCGCCTTGCAAAAATTTCAATTTAAATATATCTGCTCCATGATATTTTTTATCCAATATAAACCAACCCTCATCTGCCACTAATAATACATCTTTGATACGGTAATGATTTTTATAATGATACCGTTCAGGAATATCCTCTTTTTTATATACACTCATATGGGGTACACTTTTTAATTTTTTTACAATGGTGTTTAATTTCTGATCATCCTCTCCATACAACATTGCAAACGGACCGGACCCTTCTTGTTTAATTCCCAATAGATTGACATAATCAGATAAATCAATCGTCCGCTCCGGGCTGATGGCTGCCATGCCGTGATCCGCAACTGCAATGATATTCAAATTTGGAAATATTTCCAACGATTCCATGGTTTTCATAATGTTTCCCATGATTAAATCCATTGAGTCTACCATCGCCTCTGCTTCTGCAGATTTCGGGCCATAGCGATGTCCGGCATCATCCGGTTCATGAAAATACAACATAATCAAATGCGGGCGTTTTTCCTTGGGGAGACTGAACCATTTTGCAACTGAATCAATCCTCGCAGAAAATGGAAAATCATGATCGTATCTTTTCCAGATACTTGACCACACACCACCCACAGGAGCTTCGGTACCGGCCCAGAAATATGATGCAGTTTTTACTCCCTGTTTTTCTGCAGTAACCCAAATGGGTTCTCCTCCATAAAAACGGGAATCTTCTACTTTCGAACGGTCAGAAAGCGTGAAATACTCGTCCAGTTTTGTATCGTAAAAATAATTTGCAATTAACCCATGATTTTCAATAAACATCCCTGTAGCTATGCTATAGTGATTTGGAAATGTTTTGGATACAAAAACGGGTTTCAGACCATCCGCTTTTACTCCTTGTTGGGCTAATCGATCAAAATTGGGTGTGTCGTACCAATCCAGATAGTCAGCCCGAAAGCCATCAAAAGATACTAGTAATACATAGGATCTATTTTCTGCTTCAAGGCTGGAGATCCATAATAATATTAGAATGAGTATTTTACCCATTGAGTTCATAAAATGATTAAAATTGATTGCTAAAATTGAACTGAATCTGTAACGATGCACAAGCCATTTATAGAAAATATGCGTAAGGATATGGTGGAAAACCAGCTCCGGCCACGGGGTATTACAAATGATCGTGTTTTAGATGTCATGGGTGATGTGCCCCGTCACCTCTTTGTGGCTGAAGACTTGCGGGATGAAGCATACATGGATGGTCCCCTGTCCATCGGTTTTGATCAAACCATCAGCCAGCCATACATCGTGGCATTTATGACGGAAGTCTTAAAGGTTGAACAGCAGCATTCCGTTTTGGAAATAGGAACCGGCTGTGGTTATCAATCAGCTGTTTTATCTTCTTTAGCTAAACATGTTATTTCACTGGAACGCATTAAAGAATTAGCGGAATCTGCTCAACGTCGGCTAAGGGAATTGGACTATTCAAATGTAGATGTTGTCCATGGTAACGGCTGGAATGGATATAAACAAAAGGCTCCTTTTGATAGAATAATTGTTACCGCTGGAGCTAATAAAATTCCAAAGGCATTACTGGACCAATTAGCGAATGGTGGCATCCTGGTCATTCCCGTAGGTAAAATAATGTTCAGCCAAACACTGCGTATCATAAGTAAAGACAGCAATGGAAACGTTACTAAACAAACATCATTACCTGTCAGGTTTGTGCGTTTAGTGAATAAATGAAAAATACCGTTTTAATATTATCCCTTTTATTTTCGCTTCGTGGCGCCGATTCAGAAGTGTCACCACCCAATCATTTTGGACCTGTTTCAGCTGCGCATATCCAAGCTGAATTTGGAGAAAAAAGTATTATTTACGTTGATGATGCATTGGGTTCAGCTCATAGAATTATCCCCCAAAACGATCCACATGATCAGGAATTAGATTTTCAACGTCGCTCCATAAAATATATTGATGAAAATCCGGATATATTCAGAACGCCTGGGGATGAAATCAAACTTGAGATCCATGAAAAATATGGACATGTAGATTATGTTATTTTCCGCCAAACATTCGAACATATTCCTGTTTACCAATCGCGAATAGATTTTCGATATAGTAAAAATAATCTTATATGGTTTGGCGCAGATACATATCCGGACATAAATATAAACGTAACTCCAAGCATTGGTAGTGACGTGGCACTCCTTTTGGCTGAAGGAGAAATAGAATTTGATTTGGGTAATGAAGATTTCATTATTAATGAACCTGAGCTGTTTATTTATGCACATCGTCTCGGAGAATACCGACTGGCTTGGAGGTTAGGGCTCTTTGTTCATCATAGCGATCCCAACCGTTTTGAACGTTCTGTCAGTAATTATTTGATTTGGGTGGACGCGCATAGCGGGGAAATCTTTTCTATATTTGATCGAGTGGAAGAGTTGGAGATTCAGGGAATTATTACAGGAATGGTAAAGGATGTCCCCTACGGGACAGAAACACAACGACCTATTGAAGATGTTAAAGTAGTTGTGTCTGGAGTTGGTGACACATATACTGACGAAAGTGGGTATTATAGTATTGAGGCAGGTACCGATCAGCGAACAGTATCTGTAGAATTACTGGGTTCATATCTTAATGTAAATGCCAGTAATGTCAGTGATGCTTATGTGAGTTCAACAGTAACCCCCGGAGATACATTCAATGTTCATTTTAGCAACCTTAATTCTCTGGCTGGTGAACGGGATACGTATTTTCATGCCAATCTGATCCATGATTGGATTAAGAACATTGATAATTTTTTCGATGGAGCTGATTATATCATGCCGGCGGCTGTCAATATCGGTTCAGAAGACAACCTCTGGCCTTGCAATGCTTATTGGAATGGAATTGGTATAAATATGTTTTCAGCAGGCGGGGGCTGCAGCGCTACAGATCAAATGGCTGATGTCGTTTACCACGAATACCAGCATGGCATTACTCAATTTGCATACGAGCCTTTTGATTCTCCGTATACTTCAGGGATGGGCGAAGGATTCAGTGACTATGCGGGGATGACAATACGAAACTCCCCCTGCCTTGGCGATGCTTTTTACGGTACCCCTGGATCATGTTTGCGAAATGGCGAAAACACGCTCCAGTATCCCGGTGATGAATGCGGCGGCAGTGTTCACTGTTTAGGACAACTTTCTATGGGTTCACTATGGCAGATACGGAAAAATCTCATTACCACATTTGGCGATACTGCTACAGCGGTAGCTCATTCAGATTCATTGTTCAGATTTGCCATGACCGGTCGACCATATTCAGTACCGGATCTATTAATCGAAGTACTTACAGCTGACGATAATGATGGATACCTTTTAAATGGTACTCCTTATTTCCAGGAGATTATTGATGGCTTTGACCAACACAATGTCCCTTCTCCTTTACCTGCGTTCGGCATCTTGCATTCTCCAATCCAAAACATGGAGATCGCAAATGACCCTATTGCCATTGAAGCAATTATTTTATCTTTAAACTCAATAATTTATTCAGCAGAAGTTGTCTACTCCTTTGGAGAAATTGAGATTAGCACTGCCATGACTCCGGGGGATGAAGCAAATGAATACATTGCCACCATTCCTTCCCAGCCACCAGGATCAGTTATTACTTATTATATCCATGCTGTTGATGTTAATGGGAATGAATATTTTTCTCCAGAGACAGCTCCTGATATTCAACATTTCTTTTTGATTGGCAACCTTGCTTCATTCCCAACATTTTTTTCAGATGATAGTGAATCTGATCAAGGGTGGATACTTGGCATCTCTTCAGACAGTGCCACAGATGGTATCTGGGTCAGAGAAGATCCCAATGGTACAACAACCAACGGTCAACAATTGCAACCTGAAGATGACCATACTATCGATGGTATTACTGCGTTTGTTACCGGGAACGCTCCTTTTGACGGCACCAATGCCGGAGATGATGATGTTGATAATGGCGCAACAACATTATTAACTCCTGTAATGAATTTAACTGGTACTGTTAATCCTATTTTTGGATACTGGCGCTGGTACTCCAATAATCTGGGAAATGCCCCAAATGCCGATGATTGGGTGGTGCAGGTTACTGCCGATGGCCAAAACTGGGTGGAGCTGGAACACACCAGTCAATCCGAAACAGCTTGGCTGTATAAACAGTTTTTACTAAATCAATATATTGATCTGACAGACCAAGTGCAGGTACGTTTTATTGCTGAAGACAGCGGGGAAGGCTCCCTGGTGGAAGCAGCAGTGGACGACGTATTTGTATTAAATGGCATTAGCGTCGATATTGTAATTGGTGATGTGGATTTTGATGGTGAAATATCCATCAATGATGTGCTACAGATTATTGATTATATATTAGGTGTTGTCCAGCCCAATGGCCTCCAAGTATATGTTGCTGATCTTAATCAAGACGGTAATTTAAATGTGATCGATGCTCTGGTACTTATTCAGACGATTCTGAATCCTTAATTAAAAAGGATTTACGAGTGTCAGGCGCAGGTAGTTTACTGGTGTTTCATTATCTTTCCAGCGGTTGAAATCCTGGGCTGTTCCGTAAGCCACAATAAATCCCATAAAATTCACTCGTGCTTCATATCCCCCGGTAAACAACATATCATCTTTTTCGCCATCTGCATACCAGGCATTACCAAAATCAAGAAATGCTGCCAGGGAAAATTGCGGTGCTCCTGCGCGGGCTTCCAAGGTTCCAAATATTAACCTGTCCCCTAAACGCCAGTCATCCCAGCCGCGGAGGTGGACTACTTCATCTGAACCTAAAATGTTGTTGCCACCGCCATAAATAGGAGTATCATTCGTTATGGCCGGCATATCCTGAGGCGGTGGAGTTTTGCCCAACATAGTTACAGAATTTATACGGCCAAATAAAACAATTGGGCTTTTTTTGTGGGGCAGCAAATTGATGAACACATCAGTGAGGATACGGGTATAATCAAAATCTCCATAGAGACCGGAATTGGCATATTCCAAGGTCATGTTAAGGCCTTGCCCTTGATTGGGGATCATGGTATTGCGCTCATGGGGACGACGGCTCAACCAGGTATATGATAAGCTGATCAATCCTTCGTTTCCGGAAACAGGTATGTTTAAATAACGAAACTCCGTTGAATCCAAGTAAATCAATTCGCCTGTTTCATCATCCACATCTTTGATCACATTAGCATTGCGATCTGTAAATTTTACTCCCCCGCCAAAAGTATGGTTGCTGGACATGTTATTACCAGTGTTGTAGGGCATATTAGCCCATAATGCGATGCTTTTGTTTTCTTCAAGTAAACCCCATTTTGTACGGTCGTAGGGCTTTGTTTTGATATCCAATAATGATGTAGCAGTAACCCCCCACATCGGTCCGCCCATGGCATTGGCATATTCTATTAAAAACCTATGTGTGCCGTTTTCTGAAAAATCTACCAGTCCAATACCTGCGAATAAATGCCGGCTCATAGCATCTGACCATTGTGTCAAACCAAAGACCTCATAACCCAGTGGTAATACTAGTGTAGCTAAATGCTTTATACCAATTGTAGGTTTATAGTCATGTGATTTTAAAATATTGACTTCCTTTTTCGGATCAATCCCGGTTAAAATGTGTTCGGGGCTTGCTGATCTCCAATCTGTATATATGTTTCGCATATTCAACCCATTCGTTGTTATGCTGCGGTGGGGATTCACATTGACGATCCGTATTGTATCTACATCGGGTAGAGTTGTTGCCATTAAGGAGCTATCTACTGGTGACCATTGAGCAGCCCAAACAGCGTCACCTACATCGGACACTTGTTTGGTTTCGCCGGTAGCAATATTTACCGTATGAATATTGGGCGTTGAACCGGCGTGTGAGGTATAAGAAACAAAATCTCCGCCTGGGTGCCATACGGGATTATAGTCCGCTGCAGGGTTATCCGTTAATCTACGGATGTCTCCGCTAGCCAAGTCCAAAATGTGCAAATCCAGGTTGGCTTCCTTATCCGCCATGGCAAAAATAATAGAGTTGCCGTCAGGACTGTAATGGGGATTCAGAATCTGGGTATCATATACATAGTTTGTGATCTGTTTTTTATCAGAACCATCTGCTCTCATGGTGTAAAGATTTGACACACTATTTTCATGAGCAACATAAATAATCTGTTTGCCATCCGGTGACCAATCAGGATAGGCTGCTCGTTCAGATTGAGTGAGCCATGCAGAAGATTTTTCATCAAGATCATAGACCTTAATATCATTGACCAAGGATTGATGGTTACCAAAATGACCTTTTGTGTACACCAGTTTTCGGCCATCATAGGACCAGTTCATATACTTGTGAAAAGAACCAAAATCCACTTCTTCCTTATCCCAAATGACAATCGGTTTTGGCTTTTTCTTTTCATCTTTTTTATCCTGACCAAATAATTTCGCAAAAAATCCGGGGTCTTTTTTCTCTTCCTTATCTTTCTCTTTCTCAAGGGTTTCCTGCCTTTCTTCCCGCTTTTCACGCTCTTTGGTTGTATCTCTTTGCAATACAAATAAGGACATATCACGTTGGTTTTCATCATCTAATCCTGAAATGGCAATTTGTGTGCTGTCGTGATGAAATGAAAAACCGGCTACTTTTTTCAACGGAAGGGTGACCACTTTACCAATTTCTTCTATGGCTTCTTTTTGGGCGCGATAGCCGTAATAATAGGTATTCATGTGCCGGCGCCAATCTTCATTGAACTGCTCCACAGTGATACCGGTATGCTTTTTAAAAGCATCGCCAAACATGAATAAACCCATTTCATTGCGTTCGGATAAAGTATTTACAATCGTTGAATCACCGAAGCGGTCTGACCAGTAAAGAAGTTTGGAATATCCGTCATGATGGGGGTCCATTTTATCCATTTTATTTTTTAACACATGAAACTTGTGGCTGATGTCTGCACGGTAGGGGCGCCAGCGTTCTGTTTCATATTCAGCTAAACCTTCTACCACCCACCCGGGAACTTGGGATAATAGATATGACCACGGTTCCGGCAACCAAGTTTTTACCCTATTGAAAAAGACAATATGCTGCAGTTCATGTGACAAAACCTGGTAAAGCCATTTTTCATCTTCTAGCCAAATGGCAGCATCGTTTTGGTCCACCCATATAAATGTGGTATTGGTCCAATTTGCGAACCCATTCATAATTTCATCTTCAGTTGTGAAAATGATATCAATTGTGGGAATATCATCCAAGTTCATTTGTTTTAACAAAGTCGGACGAACTTGTTCTGCCATCGAGGCACCTTCTTTGGCAATATTTTCTATGCCCTGGTGGTGATGAATACGGAAATGTTCCGTTTCAATGGTGGTCCAGTCCAGTTCACCGTGGGTTCGACCGGTCCATTGCCATGTCTGTGCCCAGCCAATGGATAAAAAAGTAGTTAGTAATAGAATTCTGAATAGCTTCATTAATATAATCCTTACTTAAAATAAACTGTTCTAATATAACCGCCGAAATTTTCGTCATCCGTGGCGGTTATGATCCCGTTCTCTATAAAATCAAACCCTTCAACTTTATGGGTTTCAAATTTAAAGGCAGGCCTGCGGTTTAAGACCTGATAAAAATTGAGTTGGCTGTCCTCTATTTGGAACCTTCCTATATGATACAAAGCAGAAGCAAATGGCCCGTCATCTCCGGGGTCTGATGTTGCGGCGATCCAGCAATCGCCAAACTCATTTATCTTCAAATCAGCAATATGACGCACGTGTTCCGCGGGCCATTCCACAGAAATCTCTATGGAATCCACCGCCTCTACTGTTCGAGAATTAAAATCCAGCCAACCCCAGAATAGTTTTCCGGGATATTTGGATTTACCCCGGTGCCCCCAAGCAGCAAGAAACTTGTCTCCCACTTTCATCAAGCCAAACCCCTCAAGGTTCGTGGGCCACTTGATTTTGGGGATCTGGATAAAGCCGTTATATGCCAAGCGCATTTTTGCCTGATCAAACACCAGCCAATGACATTTCCCCTGGCTTTCCATGGCAATCATGTCTGTGACGCTTCCCGGGATGACCGTCAGAGCCTCTAGGTCAAACGGTAATGTTTCATCCGGCCATTCAAGAATACGGTATTTTAAGCCTTCCCCAGATTCTGTAACAATGCCGATACGGCCTTCATATTCACGCTTATTATCATGAACAACAATCGTCTGGCCGTCAACCCTGGCAATGCCACTGATGGCGACTGAACGTTCTTCGCCCACAAGCACCCAATCTTCTTGCGCAGATAAATCACACAATAAGGCTAATAAGAAGAGGGATTTGGGGTAAATCATTTAGTTAATAGAAGATAATTGAAACTTAAAATTACGTTATTCCTCTGAAGATTCCATTAAATCAATCCATCAAATTTAATTTGTTAAGCTCTAGTAGAAGGTTGGAATGGCCTTTGTAATGGATCGTTTCCATCCTTAAAGATCTAGCAGTATCAATATTGATAATTATATCATCAATCAATAATGATTCTTTTGGTTTTGCTCCGGTCAGCTCTAATGCTTTTAAATAAATCGCTTCATCCGGTTTTCTGCAACCCAAATCAAAAGAGTAGAATGCCATGTCAACATTTTTTTGGAAAGAAAATCGTTTGTCCACTTCATGCTTAATGTGCCTGGGATTGGTGTTGGATAGGAGGTATACATTATACGATTGTTTCAACAGCGGAAGCAGTTTGACTGTTTCTGTTTCTGCCACAATCAATTTATTCCAGCCCTGCCAGAAATCATCTTCTTTCAGGCAGTTTGGTTGTGGAAGACCATCTTTCACAGCTTGAAAAAATTCATTATCTGTTATTTCACCTATTTCGTACTGTTCATGTACTACATAGGGAAAATGATCTTTGATAACATCAATTGACAGGTCGGTACAGTCGCTCCAATATTGTAATGACCGCACATGGTCGATTTCCAGCAATACACCGCCGATGTCAAAAAAGATGTGTTTCATCACCATTCAAAGGGGCCTTCCACTAAACGCCATAAATACCAGGAAGCCAATGTTCTATACGGTCGCCAAGGTTCGGCTATTTTGATCATGAAATCAGGTGCGGGTAATTCATCCAATCCACAAAATAATTGAAAACCTTTTCGGATACCTAAATCCGTTACTGGAAAAACATCAGGGCGATGTAAAGTGAACATCAAAAACATCTCCGCCGTCCAGGGGCCCACTCCTTTAATAGATGTTAGGTTTTTAATTATCGCTTCATCATCTAATTGGTCCAAATTTTTCGATACAGATCCATTATCAAAAGCTTCAGCTATATTGTGTACATACATAGCTTTCTGATTGGAAAATCCTACAGATCGTAATTCTTCATGGGATTTTTCCATTACTGTTTTTGGCGACGGAAATTTTTCTCCATTAAATAGTTCTTTAAATCGATTATAAATGGTCGAAGCTGCTTTTCCACTCAATTGTTGATACACAATAGTGCGAACCAATGCTTCAAAATAATTTGATTCTTTGCGAAATCCTGGCTTTTCAAATTCTTCAATCAGACGAGCCATTTTTTTATCGGACCGCTTTAAATGAGATAAGCCCTCATCAATATTCATTTGCCGCATACGTAAATCTGCAATTGACTTTCTGAACTCAAAGGTGTTTTTTCATAATCACCAAATTTTTCCCTGACTTTAAAACCAGCTTTTGTTAACAGCCTATCCATGGTATCAGGGAAAATCATATGCATATCAAAAGTAAACTTTTCAACATCTTCCTGACCATATTTATTAAAGAACCATTGAATATGATTGATTTGTGAATCAGTATCATACTCGTTCATTTCACTTACAATACAATGACTGCCATCAGGATAGTCAAATTCCATGACATAATATTTTTGCTTATCTCTATATAGAAAAAGAGGGTCTGGAATAAATGTATCGATCAGAAATGTTCCATCATCCATTAAATTATTATTTACGCACTGGAAAAATGACAATACATCTTTTTCGTTCATTAAATGGAAAATGGAATTAAAGCCGATAAAAATAAATTGAAACATCTGATCAAAATCAAAACTCCGCATATCACCTTTTAACATCGTTGCTTTTCGTCCAAATTGTTTTAATTTATTTTTCGCACATTTTACAAAAGCATGACTGGATTCAATACCCGTATAGGAATGTCCTTGTTCCAGTATTGGTAAAGCAAGCCGCCCAGTTCCTGCACCTAATTCAAGGATTGGACCACCAAACTCATCGGCAGAATTTGAAATGAATTCAATATCATTCGTTTTCCACCAGTGAGCTGTGTCATACAACTCCGGATCGGAATAAATATCTTTGATCAAAGGGATTAAGTAAGTACCACCAATTCTTTGGTGGTTTTATTCAACACTTCACAACCTTCTTCATGAATAATTACATCATCTTCAATACGAACACCACCCCAACCTTCTAAATATATCCCCGGCTCAATTGTAACAACATTATTCGTTTCCAGCGTTTGGGTACTCAATTGGCTCATGCGCGGTTCAGTGTGAATCTCCAAGCCAAGTCCATGACCCGTTCCATGGTTGAAATATTCACCATAACCTTTTTCAGTTATATAGTCTCGGGTGACATTATCCACTTCCTTACATGTCATTCCCGCCTTGGCTGTATCACATCCCGCCTGTTGAGCATCTTTAACAGTATTGTAAATTTCACGATGCTTATCTGTTGCTTCACCCACAACAGGTGTCCGGGTCATATCGGCATGGTAACCGGAAATTTTTGCCGCTGCATCAATGACAATAAAGTCCCCTTTTTCAAACGGCCTGTCTCCCGGGACAGCATGGGGTAATGCGCTATTCGGTCCACCAGCAACAATGGGAGGATACGCCTCTCCATCGCTCTCTTGGCGATATCGAGTTACCAGTTGGATGGCCACATCCTTTTCTGTTGTGCCTACTTTGAGCATGGGTATAATTTCTTCATAAATGGCATCTGTGATTTCGACAGCGGTTCGAATAGCATCAAGCTCTGATTGATCTTTTATTGCTTGAAGGTTTTCCATGAGCATGGATGTGGATTCCCAATTAACATTTGAAAAAACGTCCTGCATTGCTTTGAATTGACTAACGCTGGTATGATCACCTTCAAAGCCTAACTTTAAGCCATTTTGTATCAAATTGTTTTTTTCGATTATGGAAAGATGCGTACCAAAATCAATGAACCTTTCCAAGCCTTTGACTTGATTTTTGGACTGAACATCATAACGGCCATCAGAAATAAAGTATGATCCGTCAGTCGTAATGAGACAGGAAGCAGCAGACCCGCTAAATCCACAAAGATAACGGATGCTGGTCAAGTTTGTAAGCAGTATACCATCCACACCCATTTCAGCCAGTTTATTCTTTAAATTATTTTGCCGTTGTGTAAATATTTGTTCACTCATGTTATTCTTTCAACATTTCCAAAATATCTTGTTTTTCACTTTTAACACGTTTCTTATCCGATCCCTTTTTCTCTAAAATATCCAAAACAGTTAATGCTTGGTGGTGTAGACCCTGGTTGCGCAAAACAGCTACCATTGTAAATGTCGCCAGTCTGGGACTTATTTCAATACTATCAAATTGTTTTTTGGTATGTGCTTTTTTAACCTTTTGCTTTTTTGTTCTTTGGGGTGGCTTTTTTACTGTTTTGTTTTCCACCCAATCATTAGCTGTTTTGTTACTAGGATCCCATTTTAATATTTGTTGCCATGTTTTATGAAGGATGGTATCCGAACGATCTAATTCAGTTTGTATTTTAGCCAAATTTGTAGCCGCTTGTAAATGTATTGTGCCATTTTTTAACACAGATTTAAAGGATTGTTCAGCTTTCTTGAGTTTCCCATCCGTTTGATCTGTTTTACCCAGTATAAAGAGACCATCGGCATTCTCGGGATGGTATTCTAATCCAATTTTACATACTTTTCGAGCACGGTCTAAATCGCCGTCTTTTAAATAATGTTCTGCCAGGACAGAAAATAAATGCGTCTCAAAATTATCAGCAAAATGAAGTTCCATGGCTGTGCGGCTGGACAGGTCCATGTTTAGCGGCGATTGGTCTGCACCCAATCTGTTATATAATCGATGGTATCCTGGACCGGTGTTCCGGGGCCGAATAATTTTCCAACACCAATGCTGGCCAAAGCGGCCATATCTTTTTCAGGAATAATTCCGCCTCCGGTGAGGAGCACATCATTTAATCCTTTATCCTTCATCAATTCCATTACTTTAGTAAAGATAGTCATATGGGCATTATTCAGGCTGGATAAGGCAATAACATCCGTATCCTCCTGGAGGGCTGCTGATACGATCATTTCCGGCGTTTGACGGAGGCCAAGATAAATTACTTCCATACCGGCATCTCTATAAGCCGACGCCAAAACCTTGATACCACGATCGTGACCATCAAGACCTGGTTTGGCCATTAATATTCTAATTTTTCGTTCCATAGTCTTTAACTCGATATATGGAAAATTACAACTCTATTGGTGTTGGTTTCAGCCAAATTCCGATATTGGATTTTTTCACAATTGATTATTTTTTACTATCCAATATAATCGTAACAGGTCCATCGTTTTGGATATTCACTTTCATCATGGCACCAAATTCTCCCGATTGTATCGGAACACCTTGACCTTTCATCTTTTTCATAAAATCTGCATATAATGCATTGCCCTTTTCTGGCAGTGCTGCATGAATAAAACTCGGCCGGCGACCTTTTTGAGTATCCGCGCATAATGTAAACTGGCTTATCACCAACGCTGATCCAAGTACATCTTTAATTGATAAATTCATTTTTTCATTTTCATCATTGAAAATGCGCAAACCGGAAATTTTATTTACCAAATAATTCGTATCGTCCTCATCATCGTTACCCATTACACCCAATAAGATGACAATCCCTTGATCAATGTGCCCAACGACATTATCATCAATTGTTACGTTTGCGGATGTTACCCGTTGTATAACGGCGATCAATTAGACACCCAGACGTTATCTTTGCCATAAACATCTCTGAGTTTTTTAATGAATTCCCTTCCGGATGAAACACGAATATTATGGGCAAATATACGTTGGTCTTTCCCGCCGTTTCCTGATATGTGAAACATCAATCCACAGCTGCCGTGATATTTTTGTGCCAATGTATTAAAATCATCTACGTCTTTTGGGTTCATTTGATCAAGTTCGAATTTTATATTCACATGCTTTGCAAAATAATCGCGAGCTTTGTCTAGGGTAACAATTTCATCTGCAATGATTTTCAAGTCGCTGAAATCAGATGTGTCTGTTGGCCGGCCGCTGACAAAAACAATTTCGTCATTATCCAATAAATCTTTGAACTTATCAAATACAGAACTAAACGCAAGTATTTCGGCTTGACCGCCAAGACATTCCAATTTGAAAAAAGCCATCTGATTATTCTTGCGGTCAAAATGAAGTTTGAATTCCTGAATTGATCCGCCAATGCGTACAGTATCCAGCTTTAATTCTTCAACATTTTCAGAAAAATCAAAATTACTGAATTCCTCCAAGTCTTCAGCGTACTTCAACAAAGGATGTCCTGAAAGGTATAAACCCAAAACTTCTTTTTCTTTTTGTAAAGAAACGCTGTCTGACCAACTCTCTGCATTAACTAACTCAGGAACCATGGATGATTCACCATTTGATGCCTGGCCAAAAAGATCCACTTGATTGCGGTGCCTGTTTTCCTGAATCTGCTGACCGTATCTTAGGGCAATATCAATGGTTGCAAACTTTTCTGCTCGCGTTCCTGCTAAACTATCCATGGCACCGGCCATTATCAGGCTTTCCAGCACTCTTTTATTGACTGCCCGCAAATCCACACGGGATGTAAAATCAAATAAAGACTCAAAAGGACCATCTTTATCACGAGTTGCCAGTATATGCTCTAGAGCTTTTGATCCAACATTTTTAATGGCATTTAGTCCAAAGGAAATCGTTTTTTTATTCACCGGACGAAAATTTATATCCGATACATTAACATCCGGCGCATTTACAGACATTTTTTGCTTTCTGCATTCGTTAATCAAAATTACCACACGGTCAATGTTGGACATTTCACTTGTTAGGTTAGCAGCCATGAATTCTGAAGGATGATGAGTCTTAAGCCAAGCCGTTTGGTAGGCCACATATGCATAGGCGGTGGAATGACTTTTGTTAAACCCATACTCCGCAAATTTTTCAATAAGAGCATAAATTTCTTCGGCCGTTTTACGGTCGATATTATTCCCTTGGGCACCTTCAACAAATTTCACTTTCATCTCGTCCATGAGTTTTTTAATCTTTTTACCCATGGCACGGCGCATAATATCCGCTTCAGCGAGGGTAAATTTGGCAATCTCGTGAGCAATCTGCATCACCTGCTCTTGATAAACGATAATACCGTAGGTTTCATCTAATATATGCTCTAGCGCAGGATGGATATAAGTGATCTTTTTCTTGCCGTGCTTACGCTTAATAAAATTATCAATATTTTCCATGGGTCCAGGTCGATACAAGGCATTCATGGCAATGAGGTCTTCGATTTGTGTGGGTTTCAACTTTTTCAGAAATTCGCGCATTCCGGAAGATTCAAACTGAAAAACACCAATTGTCTTTCCCTTTGCAAACAATTTATATACCTTTGAGTCTTCCATATCAATCTTGGAGATATCCACTTTTTCACCACTATTTTTCAACAGTTTCAGGGTGTGATCAATAACCGTCAAATTGCGGAGGCCAAGGAAATCCATTTTCAGCAAGCCCAAATCTTCCAGGCCCTTCATATCATACTGACTGGTAATATCGCCCGTATTGGATTTGAAAAGGGGAGTGTAATCTGTCAGGTCTCCTGGTGTAACCACAACACCGGCAGCATGGGTGGATGCATGACGATTCATACCTTCAAGCGTTAGTGCGTGTTCAATTAATTCCTTATATCGTCCATCGGCAGCTTCCCGCATTTCAGGATTTTGTTTCAGTGCTTGCTCTAATGTTATAAACGGTCCAGCAGGAATCATTTTGGCAACTTTGTCTACGTCACCGAACGAAAAACCCAGCACACGTCCTACATCACGCACAGCCTGACGGGCTTTCATTTTTCCAAACGTAATGATCTGTGTTACAGAATTATCACCATATTGCTGCTTGATATAATCTATAACTTCACCGCGACGCTCAATGCAAAAATCAATATCAATATCCGGCAGGCTGATTCGGTTTGGATTTAGAAATCGTTCAAAAAGCAGGTCATGCTTCATGGGATCTATGGTCGTGATATCCAAGGCAAAAGACGCCAGGCTTCCGGCAGCAGAACCCCGACCCGGTCCAACAGGAATACCATTGTCTTTTGCATATTTAACAAAATCCATGGTAATGAGAAAATATCCGGCAAAGCCCATTTTTTTAATTACACCCAATTCATGATTCAAACGGTCTTGGAGATCCGGTGTCATATCACCATAAATGTTGCGAACACCGTCTTCACATAAATAGCGTAAATAATCATCGGGGTCTTGGGATTGGGCATCTTCAGGAATTGGAAATGAAGGTAAATGATAATCGCCCATGGGTAATTCGAGATCGATGCTATCTGCAATTTTTCGTGTATTTTCCAAGGCATCGGGAAACTCCTTGAACAAATTATACATTTCATCTTGGCTTTTGAAATAGAACTCCGGTGTAGCATAGCGCAGGCGGTTGGGATCATCTCTTTCCTTCCCTGTTCCTAAACAAATATGCACATCATGGGCTTCCGAATGTTCCCGCTTGGCATAATGGGCATCGTTTGTTGCGATCAGCGGCAAGTCTAAATCCCGTGCCAATTTTGTAATGAGCTTCACATTGCGTTTTTCCTCATCAATACCATGATTTTGAATTTCCAGGTAATATCGTCCCGGAAACATTTCGGCATATTCTAAGGCTGTTTCTTTAGCGCCATCCCAATCATCATTTAACAATTTTTCTGTCACTTCTCCTTTTAAACATCCGGAAGAACAAATCAACCCCTCACTGTGTTCTTTAAGCAATTCCTTGTCGACACGCGGACGATAATAGAATCCTTCTAGATAACCAAGAGTGACTAACTTCATCAGGTTGCGGTAGCCGACAATATTCTGTGCCAGTAATATGAGATGATTATTCCCCCAGCCGCCTTCAGCTCTTGGTTTCTTGTCAAAACGGCTGCCGTGTGCTACGTAGATCTCACAGCCAATGATGGGTTTTACACCTGCATTTTTTGCAGATTTATAATAAGGGATTACACTGAACATATTGCCATGTTCCGTGAGTGCTACCGAATCCATTTTCAAATCGTCGATGGCATTCACCAGCGTCTGAACGGTCTGGGCACCGTCTAAGAGACTGTAGTCTGAATGATTATGTAAATGGACGAATTCAGCGGACATAATTATCGATGAAAAAAGCCATTAATCCTACGATTGTACTGAATTTTAATACCTCGGAAAATTGTTTCGCTTGCTTAATTGCCGGCGATTTCAGAAACGAAAATACAATCATTGCCAAAGGTATTTCCACTCCTAAAACGAGGATAATCAAATAAGGCCAGCCATAATAACTTTTTAAAAATGGAATTATCGCTCCGACGCCAATTATACATGCTGCAGTTATGGAAACTCTAGCTGATTTTTCTAGCCCAGCTTTTACGGGAAATGTGTTTAATCCCGCTTTTGCATCACCTTCAATGTCGGCCATATCCTTAACCAACTCCCGGACAAAGGTCAGACCAAAGGCCAAACATGCCGGAATAATCATTATATTTATTTGTTCATAGACAGCTCCGGAAAAAATGAATGCCAGTCCCAATATTGCAGCTACTGCAGCATTACCGATCAATGGTGTCCCTTTAAGGAATTTGCTGTAAAAGATCATAATGGGGAGAGCTAAACCAACGGCAATAAATTGAGCCATGCGGTTTAATTCTAATGTTAACACACTGCCAATCACGAATAAAATTATTGCCAAATACAACGCTGTTCTTTTTTTCACATGTCCCGTCACCAAAGGACGACTGGGACGATTTATAACATCCGTTTTATAATCCAACACATCATTATAAGCATTAGCGGCAGCATTATAACACACAACAACAAGTATCGTTATTAAAAGTGTTTTTGTATCATTTATTCCATTTAAAATACTGGCACATACCACCATGGCAAAAGCTGATGTAATCAAATTTACGGGACGTAATAGTTTTATATGCTGCCAGAAATTCTTCATAAAACTTGAACCTTGAAGATGCGCTCATCTGAATTAAAATCCGCAATAAATTCCAAATGTTCAAAGCCCTTTCTATCAAAACATTCCTTTACTTTTTGTGGATGATTACCTAATCCCACTTCCATGATGAGCCAACTACCGGGACGAACCCATTTATTGGCTGATTCAGATAAGTGTTGATAAAACAGTAACCCGTCTTTATTGTCCGTTAATGCCAAATGTGGTTCATTATCCCGTATTTCTGTTGTGAGTGTAGACATTTCTTTTTCCAGAATATAAGGCGGATTCATTAACAAGCCATCGTATATAGGTTCAGGAGGATTAAATCTCAAAAAATCTGTTTGTAAAAATTTTACATTGTCTACATTGTTTATTGATGCGTTCTCTTCAGCAATTGCTAATGCATCCTCGGAAATATCCAAACAAAGAACCGTTGCATTTGAAATTTCAGCAGCAACTGAAATCGCAATACATCCGGACCCTGTTCCAATATCTACAATTTGTGGGTTGTCTAATTCCTGGAATGAATGAATAGCTACATCCACTAATCGTTCTGTCTCAGGGCGGGGAATGAGTACAGATGTATTTACATTAAATCGTCGACCATAAAATTCTGTCCAACCGGTTATATATTGCGCTGGAAGGCCATTTACTCGACAACTGATCCAATGCTGAAAAAGTTCGCTTTGCTGTTTAGTTAATTCATTTTTCTGAATGTATAATTCAGATTTTGTACAATTTAATAGAGAGGATAAAAGCCATTCGGCTTCTTGGGTGTTATCTTCCAGGGTAAGTGAAAGTTCAGCTGCTGACCAGTTCAGCCAGTTATTGATTTGACCGTCTTGGGGAACAGAGGTCATTTAATCCCCAGCCAGTTGTTCCTGCTGCTCCGCCAATTTCAACTGTTCAATTAATTCAGAAATATCACCATCTAAAATAGCATCAAGTTTATACGCTGTATAATTTATACGGTGGTCTGTTATCCGCCCTTGTGAAAAATTATATGTACGAATCTTTGCTGATCTATCCCCAGTGGATACCATAGATTTCCGGGCAGATGCTCTTTCTTGAGCCAGGCGTTCCTGTTCTTGAGCCAATAACCTTGAGCGTAATACTTTCATGGCCAATAAACGATTCTGGTGTTGGGATTTTTCATCTTGGCAAGAAACAACTAAACCAGAAGGTAAATGTGTTATCCGAATGGCCGATTCAGTTTTATTAACGTGCTGACCTCCTGCACCGCTGGCGCGGAATGTATCAATTTTCAAATCGCCTTCATTAATATCAATTTCGGCTTCTTCTGCTTCAGGAAGGACTGCCACGGTTGCAGCTGACGTATGAACACGGCCACCTGCTTCAGTTTTTGGTACCCGTTGAACTCGATGAACACCGCTTTCATATTTCATTAGTCCATAAGCACCTTTTCCCGTTATTAAAAAAATAACCTCTTTATATCCGCCAATTCCAATATCATTCATCTCCATAATTTCCCGTGTCCAGTTGTTGCGTTCGGCAAAACGGGAATATAACCGAAACAAATCCGCTGCAAATAAAGCTGCTTCATCACCGCCTGTCCCTGCGCGAATTTCAACAATTGTATTTTTGTCATCATTAGGATCTTTGGGAATAAGCATAACTTTTAATTCATTTTCCAGTGATTCCATTTGTACCTTTAATTCAGAGAACTCTTCTTGAGCTATCTCCTTCAATTCTGCATCATCACCTTTAAGTATATCTTCATCATCCGCAATTTGCTGAAGAACATTGAGATATTCTTGCCCCTTTAAAACGATGGGACTTAATTGACTATGTTCCTGGGCTGTTACTTTGTACTTATTTTGGTCATTCATTATCGCAGGATCGGATAAGAGTTTGCTTAATTCTTCTTGACGGTTAATGATCTTTTTAATCCTATCTTTCACCCGATGGCCTCTGCAGTATATTTTTTACCAACCATTTCATTATATTTTTCACCAAAGGCATTTTCTAAGGCTGTAATGGCTACATCAACCATTTCATCCTCCGGAGATTGTGTTGTAATTCTCTGTAACCATAATCCAGGGGCCCTTAAAACACGAAAGAATAAGGATTTATCTTTTCGTGCTGTAATTTTAATAATCTCGTACGAAACTCCTGCAACAAGAGGCATGAGGGGTAAATGAAAAGCCAAACGATGAAAAATGGTAATTTCACCAATAATGGCCATGGCAATTGTATCTATTAAAGCAAATACGAGTATGGCAGATAAAAGGACAATGAACAAAAAACTAGTTCCACAACGAGGATGATAAGTAGAAAAAGATTGTGCATTAGCAACATTAACGTCTTTACCGGATTCAAAATTGAATACAACACGATGTTCCGCTCCATGATATCTAAATAAACGTTTAACATCTTTCATCAACGAAATAGCTAATAAATACAAAATGAAAAAAGTTATACGAAACAACCCTGATACCAGATTAAACGCTAATGCTTCCCGTTCTATATCCATGAGCCATGTGGTCAACCCCAAAGGGGCGACGAGGAACATTCCTACTGCTAATAAAACAGCAAATAAAGTTGTAAAGAAATTCGCCAGTTTACCAGGTTGTTTTTCTGCTTCTTCCGGCATGGCAATATCTGCTGACCACTGTAAGGTTTTCATACCCATTTTCATGGATTCGAATAAAGCCATCATACCCCGCAAGATAGGTCGTTTCCAAAATCCTGATGTTTCTACTCGGGAAGTAAAATCATGTTTATCTACGTGCACCGTTCCTTCCGGATCACGAACAGCTGTAGCGTAGGCGCCGGGAACACGCATCATGACACCTTCAATGACGGCCTGACCGCCGACAAGAATTGATGGTTTCATTAATGTTAAAAGTAAATGTTTCATAAATAAAAAAATGGCTCCAAAAAGGATATACCTTTTCCCGGAGCCATTATGTTTTTTTGTATAGTTACTGGGCTGATTTGGCGTATTTTGCCTTGAATTTTTCAATTCGACCAGCTGTATCCACTAGTTTCTGCTTCCCGGAAAAAAATGGATGGCAGACTGAACAGATTTCAATCCGTTGGTCACCTAAAGTACTGTACACTTCGAATGAATGACCACAGGCACAATGTACATTGCCAAGTTTATAATCGGGATGTATTCCCTGTTTCATGATAAAACTCCTTATTATATCAATTTTTCTAAAGCGCTTGCCACCTTCGAAATACCGCGCTTAATTGTTTCTTTATCAGTGGCACACGAAAATCTTATATGTCCCGGTGCGCCAAAACCATCTCCAGGCACCGTGACTACAGCCTTCGAATTTAATATATAATCACTCAGGTCGAAAGAATCCTGAATAACTTTTCCATTATCTTTTTTACCTATGTAATTTGAAAAATTCGGGAATGTATAAAAAGCGCCTCCAGGCACTGCACAGGAAACGCCCGGAATATCATTTAACAATTCAACCATCAAATCCCGTCGTTCCATAAACTGCAAACGCATATCTTCCACTGGTTGCTGATCTCCCGTCAATGCTTCTATCCCGGCTCGTTGTCCAATGGAATTAGCGCAGGATGTTGCTTGACCCTGAATTTTACTCATAGCTTTAATAATTTTTTCGTTTCCGGCAGCATACCCAATTCGCCAGCCTGTCATGGCATATGTTTTGGATAGACTTAAACACGTGATTACTCTTGCCCCGATATTTTGGTCACGGTTTAGTTTTTCGGTGCTGATAAATTCGCCATCAAACACAAGGCGTTCATAACATTCATCAGATATCACGGTCCAATCGTTTCGTGCTGCAAGTTTAAGTAGTCGAACAAGAGCGTCTGCGCTCCAAAGGCCCCCGGTTGGGTTTGATGGTGAATTGACAATTACTCCTTTTATAGCAGGTGTTATCTTTTTTTCAAGATCAATAAAATCTGCTTCAAACTGCTTGTCCGGTAGTGTATCTACTAAAATGGGTTCTGCATCTGCAAGACGTACAAATTCAGGAAATGATACCCAATATGGAGAAAACACAACAACTTCATCGCCTTTATCAAACAACACTTGACAGGCGTTGTATAAACTTTGCTTTTCACCATTGGAAACGAGGATTTCAGTTGGTTTATAATCCAAACCATTTTCCCGTTTTAATTTTTCACATATGGCTTGACGCAGTTCAATCATTCCCGAACCGGCAGTATATTTTGTAAAACCCTCATCCATGGCAGCTTTTCCTGCAGCAATGATATGGTCTGGAGTATTGAAATCAGGTTCGCCAACACTGAAATTGATTACATCGATTCCCTGGGATCGCATATCAGCCGCCTTGGAAGCCATTTCCAAGGTAAACGAAGGCTTAACCCGTGCAACACGGGATGCTAATTTTACAGTTTGGGGCGTCACTTAGAGTTCGTGCTGCTTTTTGTGAAATTCAGGACTGTTGAATTTGTCATCATTTGAATTGGAAATTTCCTTCTTGGGCCGTCCGGGTTTTTTTAGTTTTTTAGCCATTGGTTGTTCTTCCTCTTCAATGTCAAATTCTTCTGATAGTACTTTTTTGGTACTCTTTTTAGGTTTAGACTGTTTTACCTTGTGACGTTTTGGTTTTGGAACATCCTCTACAGAAACCCCTTCCAATTCTGATTCTGCCATTGCTTTGGAAAAAGAATCATCTCCATCTTCAGTTTGCCCCTTTAAGCTTTCTTCATCAAATGTGAATGATTGAGGGTTAAACATTCCATACACTGCTCCATAACCGCGGGTAATTCCATTGCCAATTCCCAAGTAATTTGGTAACAAAAAATTGGTTCTGAATTCACCTGAAAACGCTCCCCAATTACGTTCATCTACGGGCTTAGGAAACATGGACGTCAGGTTTACTTTTGTAAAAATTTTGTCCTGTAGTTCCACTCCCATTTCCCGGGATAAAAAGACAATATTTTGGCCCAATAATCGGTTCAAAAACCCGACACGTTCCATGTTATTCAAAAATCGATATCTGCTTCCTGTAGTTTGATTCAACGCTACCCACGGTGTCAACAAACGATAGCGAATCAATCGATCAACAGGTCGAAACTGGTCATCTTTTACATCAACTTCTGTATCAAAAACTTGAAACGTTATATTCCCAAAATCCAAGATATCCAAATGTTTAGCTATCTCAACAATGGGATCTACACCTTCATTGATTCCAATCATATATACTTGCTCATTCAAAATTTTTATCTGCACACGCGGATATAAAAATCGGTTTCTATATGTCCCATCCATCATGGGAATAATTTCTAAATCAGGATATTGGCGCATAAATACACCTTTGACCTGATAAGGGGTTTTTCTAACTGGTTTATCCGTTATTACTCGAGCAATAACTGTCCGAATTGGAGGACTGCTATATTCCATATATATACCTCTTACACTTTTTACACTTTTTATAATTGAAAAGCGCTACACCTTTCACTGGAAGTTAAACCTATTGGTTCATTGTTTCCATAAATTCTTCATTGGACTTAGTACGCTTCATTCGTTCATGCATGAACTGCATTGCTTCAATAACATTCATTTCGTTTAACAGTTTGCGCAAGATCCACATTCTAGCCAGTGTTTTTTTATCCAGCAATAATTCTTCTTTTCTTGTCCCCGAGCGAATAATGTCAAAGGAAGGGTAAATCCTGCGATCGCTTAAACGACGATCCAACACCAGTTCCATATTTCCAGTTCCCTTAAACTCTTCGAAAATAACTTCATCCATTCGACTGCCTGTGTCAATGAGAGCCGTAGAAACAATGGTAAGACTACCGCTTTCCTCAGTATTGCGAGCTGCACCAAAAAATTGTTTTGGTTTTTTCAACGCATTGGAGTCCACTCCGCCGGAAAGAATTTTACCACTATGTGGAATAACTGCATTATGTGCCCGCCCCAGGCGTGTTAAGCTATCCAGCAGAATAACGACATCATCACCATATTCCACCATGCGTCGTGCTTTTTGAAGAACCATGTCAGCTACGGCAACGTGGCGTTCAGGTGGTTCATCAAATGTTGAGCTAACCACTTCAGCGTCCACATTACGTTTCATATCTGTTACTTCTTCAGGTCGTTCATCAATAAGTAAAATGATTAATTTTATTTTTGAATGATTTTTCAAAATTGAATTAGCAATTTTTTGCAGTAAGATTGTTTTACCTGTTTTTGGTTGGGCAACAATCAACCCGCGTTGTCCTTTACCAATAGGAGAAACAATATCCATTATTCGAGTAGACAAATCTTTTGGATCTGATTCAAGGTTAAATTTTTCTTCAGGATAAAGTGGCGTCAGGTTATCAAAAAGAATTGCTTGTTTAACGTGATCTGGACTTTTATCATTGACTGTTTCCATTTTTAACAGTGCGTAAAACCGTTCTTTCTCCTTGGGTTTACGAATCTGTCCATAAATAGAATGACCTGTCCTAAGACCAAAACGTTTGATCTGGGATGGGCTTACGTAAATATCGTCGGGACCGGGTAAATAATTAAAGTCTGGACTGCGTAAAAAACCGTAGCCTTCTTTTAGCACTTCCAGAACACCTTTTGCGTGTAATATGCCTTCTTTTTCATTTTGTGTTTCAAGTATTTTGACAATCAATTCCTGTTTATTCAAACCAGAAAATCCTGGGATTTCCAGTTCTTGGGCCTTTTTTGCCAATTCCTTAATGTTCAATGATTGTAGTTGATTAACATCCATATATAAATAACTCCAATATAATATGTACTAATTTTGAATTGTTGAAATCTGTTATTAAAAAATGATGCCCCTGCGGGAGCAGGTGCTTACGATGCTGGAAATTACTCTAAATCGTTCCAGAGTCAAAGGAAAATTGAAAATGCTTAAAAATAGGTTCAGCAATGTAATGGGAGCCAAAAATTATTCCTGGATGATCATCGTATAAACATGGTGCAAAATCTTTAATTTGTTTTAATGGTACTGCTTTGACACCTTGTTTATTTAAGTTTGATGACAAAACTTTAGAGTCCATTAGTAATTCTTTTTCATCATCTAAAACATACAGTTTTTCAAAATGACCCTGAATAGCGTTCGCTATAAGTTCTAGGTCCTTATCTTCCTTAAGAGCACATAATCCAATGGGCCTCTTTTTGAAAATTTTCTTGACTGTTTTTAGTAAAGTTCTGATGCCGTCTTCGTTATGCGCCACATCATATATGATGTACGGATCATGGGATAACACCTGGAATCGACCCGGCCAGACGGCATTTTTTAAACCTGTCCTAATGTGATTTTCAGAAATATCTTCACTAAAATGATTTATTACTGCAATAGCTAGCATTGCATTCTGTGCTTGATGTTCTCCAATAAGGGATAATTGATATTTTGAACCACACTGCTGAAAGACTGTTCCTTCCGTCGAAACAGTACATTTGTCAGGCAGTTCAACTAACATAAGTTGAGCGTCCATTTCTGCGGCTTTTTGAACGAATATCTCTTGTACTGGAGCTTCTTGCTGGCTACTGATTACAAGGATGTTTTCCTTAATAGTTCCTGCTTTTTCCTTAGCAACGGTTTTTAGATCATTCCCTAATAATTCACGGTGGTCCATACTTACCGGAGTGATAACTACCATTTCCGGAGTAATAACATTGGTAGAATCCAACCGACCGCCCAGACCTGTTTCTATAACAGCTATATCAACTTTTTCTTGTTCAAAATACCAGAAAGCCATAGCGGATGTCGTTTCAAAAAATGTACTCTCAATGCGATGAATATCAACAGAAAATACTTGCATGAATTCAACAATTTTTTCATCAGAAATGGGAATTCCATTTACTCGAATTCTCTCATTAAATCGTAACAAATGCGGTGAAGTATACAATCCAATTTTTAATCCGGAAGTACGCAAAATCGAATCGATAAATGTAGCAGTTGAACCTTTACCATTGGTCCCAGCCAAGTGGATAAATTTTAATCGTTTATGAGGGTTATTGCAGGCGTCAAGTAATTGATGAGTATGTTCCAGCCCTGTTTTAATTCCCAAGCGCTGTAAACTGTATAAATCCTGTAGAAGAGATTGAAAATCAGATGTCATGGACAGTCTGGACATGATCCATGGGAGAACCTAAAAATCGCTGGCCTACATCTTCAAATCGCATAGGAATATCCGTTACAAAACAGGTCAGAGTTCCTTTTTCATCACTATCATTTAGTTGATCTGTCTCCAAAAGGCTCTCCTTAACTACCCTGGCAACTGCGGAAGCTGAATCAATTAATGTTGTATTATCATTTACTTGGCTTGCGATTACATCTTTTAATAAGGGATAGTGAGTGCAGCCTAAAATGAGTGTATCAATTGCATCATCATTTAGGGGTGATAAATAGTGCTTCACAATGGAATTAGTTACTTCTCCTTCCAACCAGCCTTCTTCAGCCAAAGGGACTAGTAAGGGACACGCTTGTGAACTTGTTTTTATATCTGTATTGTATTTTTGCAATTCTTTTTCATACGCTTTGGAGGAAACGGTTGCCACTGTACCAATTATGCCAATATGATCATTCTTTGTTGCTTTAATCGCTTCTCTGGCTCCGGGATTTATTACACCAATCACTGGTAATGTGCAATGACGTTGTAATTCCTCCAAGGCTAGAGCTGAAGCTGTATTGCAGGCTACAACAATCATTTTTGCATCATGCTTCATTAAAAAATCTGCGATTTCAAGGGAATATTCTTTAATTAAATTACTGCTCTTATTCCCGTAGGGAACTCGTGCAGTATCGCCAAAATAGACGATGGATTCATTTGACAAAATTGAACGTAGCGCTTTGGCAACCGTCAAACCTCCCAGTCCAGAATCAAACACACCAATAGGTCGTAAATCAGCCATTATCCTTCTGCCAATAATTCTTCTCGAAGTGAGCGAAATTTTACAATAGCACTGAAAATCCCTTCTGCTATCTTTTGGCGATAAGATGCCTGTTTTAAGCGTTTTTCTTCGGTTGGGTTCGACAGGAATCCTGTTTCAATTAATACGTTCGGCATACTTGCTCCTATTAAAACAACGAAACCTGCCTGTTTCACTCCGCGGTTTGGTGAATCCAGTCGGTTACCAAGCTCTTCTTGGATAAAAGCAGCCAGTTCCTCGCTCTCCTTTAAAAACATAGATTGTGCCATGGTCGCCATGATCAGGTTTTCACCCGTTAATTCTTTATATTTATCTCCACTGTGTTCTTCTAACTTAATAACGGCATTTTCCCTGGAAGCCAACGCAATTGCATCATCTGATTTACCCTCATTTAACAAAAAAACATCAAAACCCTTAGCTGTTCGATTGGGATTACTGTTGGCGTGAATACTTACAAATATTTTACCATTGCTCTCATTGGCAATTTTAGTCCGTTTCCAAAGAGGAATAAAAATATCTTCTTCCCTCGTATAAACAACATTAATATTTGTTTTCTTCTCAAAAAGCAAACCCAGACGTTTGCTGATATCCAGTACAATATCTTTTTCTCTCGTACCGCTTCTCCCAACCGTACCACCGTCTTTGCCGCCGTGGCCAGCATCCAACACAACTGTGTCCAACCTCCAACGATTGCGCAAAACACGTATACGTTCGGTACTTTTATCAAATGGGGTACGCAGTGTAATTACAATTGCATTGGGATCGAGACTTTGAAATACTTCATGACCAATGATCTCTGATCTTAATCGGAACGCCAGTTGAGCCGACTGAGCAAATTGGTTTGCAGTTACCTTGGCAATCACACCGCGTGTATCTGCTTTATTGATTTTTGTTGTATCAACCACTCCATTTTGCACTGTTAGATAGAACCAGCCATTTTCATGTTCAAATGAACTTATATGCCCCTGATTGAATTTTTCTCGAGTAAAAACTGTCAGGATGGTTCCGTTAGCTTTTTGTTCTATATCCACATTTGTAATATTAAATTTTACAACATCAATATCCAGCCGCTGCTTAATGGGGTCATAGGTTAATCCAGGTAAAACAGTTTGCTTCAAAATGTTGAAGATAGGAACAGCTGGAAGGTAAATATCATCGTCTTTACTTTTGGCGTAGACGGGCATATGATAAACTTCTTCATCCACAAGGATATAACTGGAATTACTGGAAATCTTAATGCGTGTATCAGAAAAATACAAGACCATCTTCATGCGTTCTTTGTTTATAAACGGAAAGCGTGTGGTCAAAACCTTGGATAAATCTTTAGCGGAAACATATGTCACTTTCGAATTATCTAATATTTGCATTTCATTTTCTTGTTGATTAACTCTATTGACAACCAGAATAGTTGCTGACAGGTGAGCACTCAAGAAGAATGATAGAATTATGATTTTATAAAACGTAAACATATGGGGTAAATTATTGTATCAAAGTTAACTCTGGCAATAATGCCTTATAAAATTATTTGGATTGCTAACGCATATCGTTGGTCTGCTGTTCCAGAAAAATTCATAGAATCCCAAGCTGACCTCCAGCGCATATAAATTTGGTAATTGTTCTTACTCTTCATCTTAATTTTAAGACCTAACAATTGTTTTTCATCTGAAACAGCTAAACTACGCATTTCTCCCGGAAGATTCAGATCCCAAAAATAGACTCGCCCGTTATAATCATCAACATTAGCTGTAATCCAGCTTCCAGTGATTACAAAGTTAGGAATTTCCCAATTAAACCGTGTTTCAATTCCCAAACCCTGAGATTCATTATTGTAAAATGTCGAATTAATTTGCCAACGTACATCTAAATTTTTAGTGGGTTGATATTGGTACTGACCTTTCGCTGTTGTGCGATAAATATCGTAATTGATTGGATTTGGAAAATAGATTTGAGTTGTTTGCAATTGGTTACTTTTCCTTAATTGAGTTTTGAAACGATGTTTTTTGCCAAACCATTGCCACCGGATACCTGATTCATATTTTATATTATTACTGGTTGTTAATGTATTTTCGTCAATTTTTTCAGCTATATCACTGTATATTGAAATAACATGTTTTACATATTTCAATTGTACATTTTGAAAGATTCCTTTTTCACCTTCGTTTTGTCCTTGCCATTCTGAAAATGGTTGTGCTCTATACGTTCTGAAATTGGCTGGATAATAGCGTAGAGAAATGAGGTATTTTATTGTACCACTTCTAAATAAAACGCCTCCTAAAAATGCGATAGACAAATTATTATTAAATGCAGTTTCTCCAAACCAATGTAAATCATTTTGTTTTTCAGAGGTAAAAATGGATACCGAACTGTGTTGAATATTTCCACCATCATTATCACCAACGCTTTGTGCATTCAGTAAAACACCCAACTGATATGAGGTGTAATTGTTATTCCACATAACTGTTGCTGCATTTTCTACCAATTGATTTTGCTTTAACAAATCATTTTGAGTTATATGTAGTCCTGTTTTATCTAATTTTATTTCCTCCCCTTCCAGAGAGCCATCCTGATAAGTCCTGCCTAACGAATACGTAAATTTACCATACTGTGTTTGCTGTTCACCACCAAATCCCCGGGTATTCCAATATTCATTGCTTGAACGATAACCCTTTATTCCTTTTCCTTGACGTGGAAGTGTATTTATAGTTTCAAATCCTTTATGAACCGACGTTGTGCGCCAAGCAACCAATCCATAACCTCCAATCAGTTGGTGATCACCTGCGATGAATTTCATATTTGAGGAATTCCATTTTAAATAAACACTATTATGATCGAATATATTCTGCTCGCCCGGATCTTTTTCTAGAAGTATTCCAAAATCATAATTTCCGAAATTTCCAATTGCCCGCCAATCGTGGCGAATGCCATCCTGGTATGCAATTTTCTCCTTAATGGATAATTTCAATGGATTGACCTCAACAATACGAATGCTATTCATGAGTCTTTGAGTTGCAATTGATAATTGATTGTTAGATTTAAGATTATTCATGTTTTTTGCTTTGAGAATGATATCTAGATCAGACACTGGTAAAACAGAAGTTCCTGTCAAAATTAAAACTACATCAGAATAAGCAACGGGTGTGTTGATTAATTGTTGAATATAATTTAAATCTTCTTCAGGAATAGAAGAATCCGCATCATAACCCAACAAAATAAACCAATCTTCAGCAGAATGAATTTTTTCAGTGGATGGTAAGCCCCACACCAAACCAGTGAGACAAATCCAAATGACTATGTGTTGATACTGCATAATTGATATTTAAATGTTTATAAATTATTCCTAAACCTGCTGTGGTTTGATTCGGAGACGAAGCGTGCCCTGTATAAATTACAACCCATGGTAAAAGTTTAAATTCTCCTCCAAACTTCAATCGGCTTTCATATAAAGTGTCTTGTTCCCATTCTATAACTACCGTTGCTTTTGGTAAAGGATTGTATACCAATGCTGAAACAATGATTTGGGGTATAGCATCCTTTGATTTTCCTATAGTGGGTCCATTAATGTTCCGCCAAATTCCCCGCCATTGTAAAGTTTCATTCAATTTCATTCGCCAGCCCATATTGATTCCCAAGTTCTTGGTGGTGCCATAATTTTTAATTTGTAAATCATAGACCATAAGTCCCATACCAATGTTTAATTTATCGGAAATTTTTCTGCCCATTGCTAAACACCAGATTGTTTCACCGTACAGTTTATCTCCAAAAAAGCTAGCCCCTACAGCAATAAACCCCTTTTTAATTGGTTGTGCTATTGCTGTACTATGATGTTGAAGGAGTCTTAATCCAAACCGATGACCTGACGAAATAGCAAAATTTCTTTTTTTAAACAACGTAACACTCGCCGGGTCTGAAAACACTCCTATTGCATTCGCATATATATTAACAGTAAGTAAGCCTGATCCAACAGCTGCAGAATTGGAAGGATAATGTTCAAATGCTGCTGACAAATATGTACTAACGCACAACGAAAACATAACCAACGTCGTCACTTTCCGTAATATAATTTTAATTATTTTTATCTTTTGTATAGAAAAACACACAGCATTTTAAATTATTTAATTTGGTTAAAATAATATTAAAAGGATTCTTTTTCAATAAGACTCATGTAAACAACTACGCCCCGACAAGCGGGGCGCAGTAAGTAAAACGGATATTGGTTGTGGATTACTTCTTGGAGCTCATAGCAACGAGAAAAATCAGTGCCAACAGACCTGCAAGGCCCGCATCACCAAATTGTCCCATTATTCTACCAACTCCTGCAATCACGCCAAATGGATCGTCAAATAAAATTCCAATGACAATACCGAGGACAACCAGCGTTTTCAGCAGGTCGGTTATTTTGGCTATCCATTCATTTACGCTGTCAAAAGCACTCATATTTCCTCCTATGATGAGGTTAGCAGGATACAGGGTTTCTATCTAAAATCGAAACCCTGTTAGTTATCCTGTTAATTATCACGCCATCGATACGAGAAATAGCAGTGCTAATAAGCCAGCTAATCCGCCATCTAGAAATGTATTTACTAGATCAACTACACCACCTACAGGATCAAATCCTGTTGAGTATAGGATATTAGCAAAAACAAAGAATACGATTAAGCCTTTAATAAGACCTACGATTCCAGAGATGACACTATTGACAGTTGAACTCACATCAGCCATGATGTTCCTCCTTGGTTTGGTTATTAGTAAAAACGGAGACAGTCCGCCCCCGATTGGTATGTTCTTTGTTTAGATTTGACTTATATACCTTCAAATCACTTGAATTTAAGCACAATTCGATATTTGTCAACATTTATATTATAATAAGTCAATATTGTGTTGAGTTTCATTTTTCACTGACGAGAAACCGTTCTTGCACCCCGAATGACCGCATCAATGACCAGATACCTAGACAGCCAAAAACTATTGCGAAAATGGCGTGTTTTTGCAACCCAAAAACGTACAATAGGATTAAAGAGTAGATATCCTTTTATTGATTTTATCCACTGTCCTCCCAACTCTGTGTTATACTGGGGAAATTGCTTTAATAACGACGGTAGATTTGTTTTCCCATAGCCGTACATCAAATTACAATAATCATTTAATTCACGAGGATGATGATGTTCACAAGTTGCAGAAAACGAAAAACGTAAACCATCTGGATATGCTTCCCAAAGTCGTATTGCCAGTTCGGTATCTTCTCCTCCATAAGACATAATATTTTCATCAAAAAACTCAATAACATCAAATACTGAACGCTTCAATGATGTATTATTCAGTAAAAAATAGGAGAATCGGATTGGGGTTCCTTCTCCAAAACGACGAGCACCTCTTCGCGGATCATATAAATAACTATCAAGCTCGGTGGGTATGTTTCCGTGGGGGAGTTGTGAATCACCAAGAACGCCCACAACATCATTGTTTCTTAATATATTTATATGTTCAGAAATCCAATTTGGTTGAACAGTTCTGTCGCTATCCAAAAAAAATATGACCTCGCCCTCACCAGCTTTTATCCCCGTGTTTCGCGCAGTAGAAAGACCACTGTTTGATTCAAGGAGGATAATATGAACCTGTTTATGGTGGGCAAAGGAATCCAGTATTTCCCCGGTTGTATCAGTGGAACCATCATTGACCAGGTAAATAGCAATGGTGTTTTTATCGTAAGACTGCTGTAATAAACTATCTATACATTGTGCAACAATATGATCCACATTATAACAGGGCACAACAATATCTACAGTAGGTGACCAGTTCAAGCTATCCCCCGTTCCTTGTAATATTCGTATAATACATTGGCTGTATTATGCATATCATGATTTGCAATTACCCACTCCCGTCCTGTTTTTTTATGCTCCTTAATTTTATCAAGGTTAACAATCAAGTTCTCCAGTGTTTCTTTTAGATTATCCCCATTTACATTTACAAAGGGATGATCAGGAATAAAATCAACATACTCATCTACCAGCTCCGTCACACAACATAAACCCATAGACAAGGCTTCCACAGAATTCATGCCATAGCCCCAGCCACCGCGGTTGTGCACCTGGTCAATTAAAATATCACATGATTGTTTAATCCTTTGCGCTTCGGTATTGGGCAGGTTTTCAATGAGCACAAATTCTACGTTATTTCTCTTGGCTAAATCCTCGCAGATGGGGATAATCGTTTCACTGCCCTTATAATACCTATCGGTAGGGCTGTGGCAAATGCGAATGGTTTCACTCATAGTATAATCAGGCTGATGCTGTTTTGTTTCAAAGGGCAGGAACAAATATTTTACATCGGGGTGTTTTTTCAATAAATCCAACTCGCTAGTTAGGTTTAAACTACTGGCGGCGTCAATGGCTGGTATCACACCCCGTGTACGCAGGTCTTGACCATTGTACGTACAGATTATCGGTTTCCCCGCTGCAGCTAATTTTTGCACAAACCGGCCGTCACGATAAAATTCCAATCCCCAGTCCAAGTGTATAATGTCATAGTTTAATAAATCGTATTTTTCAATTGCCGGCTCAATCTTGGAACTCCATAACCAGTCACGAAACTGAAAGTATTTCTTTTCCAAAAATGAATTGGGTTCCCATATGGGCGGACAGCCTTCTTTTTCCTGGTAATCGCCAGATCCACCCCGGGCCATTTGGTAATATCGGTGGCGGCCCTGCA
>Ga0208524_1000062_pt1 | contig 52513 bp, 38 predicted proteins | sample ETNtaG_28_FD_185779 | JGI IMG/M metagenome (GOLD analysis project Ga0208524, IMG submission 185779) | Marine microbial and viral communities from oxygen minimum zone, Eastern Pacific Ocean - ETNP201406SV61 (SPAdes) (version 2) | ecosystem: Environmental > Aquatic > Marine > Oceanic ... | reverse complement strand
GTGCCATCATTATAGATTCATCCACATAAAGCGGAAATGATCCAAAATCTGTTCCGTCGTGATGGATAACATACAGGTACTTGGCGAATCCGCCGAAAATGATCTCCAGATCTCCGTCACCATCCAGGTCCCGCAGTGCCGGGGTAGTCATGAGGAAACCGTTGGCACTGTATTCAGCTTGCAGGGAACCATCTCCATTCAGGATATAGCACTTCTGGTCTTTAGAACAGAAAACTATCTCTACATCGCCATCCCCTTCGAGATCCGCTGCTGCGGCAGAGCCTCTTACCTGATTACCTGTGGCAAAACTCCACTCTTCTCTGCCGTCTGAACCGAGAGCATAGACGTTGTAATCATCGGAGCCGAAAACAATCTCATCTGCACCATCCTGATCTATATCGAAGATAAGAGGTGAGCTATAAATGCTACCACCCGTAGTGAAGGGAAAACCAGCCTGATTAAGCGTCAACTCAAGATCAAATTCCTCCACCGTCTCGTACTCCACAGGAGGATCTCCTGCAGTGGAAGTAATAGTTAACGTAAGCGATATGGCCTCCGGAGGTGCAGTAGAATCAATTGAAAACTCGAAGCGATCAACAATATTCACAACGGAAGCACCAGGATCAATATCAGGAAAATTAGCAAAGTCATCAGTGATATCTATGTACGACGAACTGGAGGAGAGAATAGCGGAAACATGAGTGGCTGTAGCCCCTTCTTGCCCATTTTCTAAGATTACCCTCATCTTTGCACTTTCACCTGGATTTAACACCCCGTCTCCATCATCTTCCGTGTACTGAAGTGAATAGCCTTGGAAAGATATATCTGGGATAGACAAATACTCCCCAAGACTGGGTTTATAAGTTTCCAATGCCCAATTTACCCGGTCAAACTGTCCAGTGGTAAACTCTGTTAAACAAGCATCATCGGTATAGGTCATAAAATTATGGATAGGATCATTACCTGGATCATCCGGACATGTATCTGTATTATTACAAGAGAAGATATTATTTCCGTCATCTTCCGCAGGTGTATCATCCACTTGATCACCGGAACCATAACAGCCGCCTTGGAAGGTATGATACAGTCCCATATAATGACCTACTTCGTGCACAGCAGTAGCCCCTTGGTTGTAGGGATACGATCCTCCGGGAAGGCACGTATAACTAAGGACTACGCCATGCATATAGTGATCTTCAGAAAACGACCAGGGTAAGTAGGCATACCCCAAATTACCGCTGGCAGTGGTAGTATAGATGTTTAACGTATGTGCAGGATCGTAAGCGAGAGCATACTTGTAAGCACTTTCATTGTCGTTATAAAACCAATCATCGTTATCAGAATAGTCAAGTCTTTCAAGAGTGAATGAAATGTCGTTACTGGCAAACTCAGCACTCAGAACGTCAATTTGGTCCTGTACTTCTGCCTCTGATAGATTACCCGTGTATCCGTTTTCAGCTCTAATTACATGAAATGCTACCGGAATAACAAGCGACCTGCTGCGAAACTGAGAATCACCTCCTATTCCGCGAGAAAAAGTCTCCGGCGCCCTAGGAAGCCCATCTCCTCCTATGTCAACCGTCCCACACCGGGCCACCATTTCTATCGTGCCGTCTGGCAACTGAATCTCTATGTTTCTTGAAAGAAGCGATCTGGCTTCATTGATCTCCAGACTGAGATTCCCTAAGTCAACATCACCCATTATGTCAACTTCAGCCCAACCAATTGTTGTAAGGAGGAGGAAAACTATCGAAATCTTTCTATATTTTTTCAACTATTACCCTTTCTGTTGATTATTTTAAAAGCATCATTTTCTTCGTCCGTAAATTACCATCTGGTATGTGAACTTGGAAAAAATAAATACCAGTACTCAGTGATAATCCATCTTCATTCTTTCCATCCCAGACAACTGACTGTTGACCGGCATCCTGAAACTCCTTCACTAGCGTCCGCACATTTCTGCCAAGCAGATCATGAATTGTAATTGTAACAAAGGACTGCTCTGGAAGATCATACCTTATCCTGGTGGATGGATTAAACGGATTGGGATAATTCTGATACACCACAAATTGTGTCGGCAGCATGGGAAAATTGTCTTCCACTCCCATTTCAAAATCAGAGCGATTCCCACTCCTAGTGGGATTCAATCTATACATACTCCAATATTCTCCGTTACCAGCATCTGTCTTGATATCAACCACAGCCATATTGGACGAGGCACCGACGCTTATCTCAAGATCACCATCTGAATCGATGTCGGCCACTGCAAATGACCCCTGTACTGTTCCCTGCAGAGAGATGGGGAAATTGTCCGCTGTGTTACCAGCGGTATCCCAAGCATAAAGTGTGCCGTTTGTGGTAGCAGCGAGAATGGATGGATGACCACTATTGTTTAGATCAGCAAAAACAGGTGCTGACTTGAAGGCAGATGTACTTTCTTGGGGCCAGCCGGAGAGAGCATTCCCTTCGTGGTCAATCCCGAACACCTTCTTCACATTACTGCCGAAAAATATCTCCCAATCACCGTCACCATCAATGTCTTCCACTGAAGGCGCTCCACGGACATCACCACTGGTATTCACACTGAATCGCTCACTTCCATCGCTGTTAATCGAATATAAATAGTTGTCATCAGATCCCACCAGAATCTCCAGTGTACCGTCTCCGTCCAGATCAGCTAAAGCAGGATCGCTGTTAATCTTGTTCCCGGCACTGTATGGGAAGCCACTCACCACTGTACCATCCAGATCAAACGCCCAAACATTGTTCGACCAAGTTCCCACTACAATCTCATCACTGCCGTCATTATCAATGTCACCTACAGCCGGTGCCATCATTATAGATTCATCCACATAAAGCGGAAATGATCCAAAATCTGTTCCGTCGTGATGGATAACATACAGGTACTTGGCGAATCCGCCGAAAATGATCTCCAGATCTCCGTCACCATCCAGATCCCTGAGTGCCGGAGTAGTCATCAGAAAACCGTTGGCACTGTATTCAGCTTGCACGGAACCATCTCCATTCAGGATATAGCACTTCTGATCCTTGGAACAGAAAACAATCTCTATATCACCATCCCCTTCGAGATCAGCAGCAGCGGCAGAGCCTCTTACCTGATTGCCCGTGGCAAAACTCCACTCTTCACTGCCGTCTGAACCGAGAGCATAGACGCTGTAGTCATCGGAGCCGAAAACAATCTCATCAGCACCATCCTGATCTATATCGAAGATAAGAGGTGAACTGTAAATGTTTCCACCTGTAGTGAATGGGAAACCTGCCTGATTAAGCGTCAACTCAAGATCAAAAGTTTCTACGGTTTGGTAATTTACCGGTGGTTCTCCAGCGGTAATAGTGAGTGTTAAAGGAATGTCAGCAGGTGGAGCATCCCCCGAGATAGAGAATTCAAATCTATCTATGATATTCACTCCAGTTCCTCCACCCACAATGCCAGGAAATGTCGCACTGTCATCCGTAATAACTATATCAGGAGAACTTGAAGAGAGAATTGCGGTTACATTTGTTGCTGTTGCCCACCCTTCTCCATTGACGAGAATCACTCGCATTTTAGCACTTTCGCCGGGATTCAGCACCCCGTCACCATCATCTTCAGTAAGCTGCAGTGCATATGCCTGGTATGACAGGCTAGGAAAAGCCGCACTGGCAATGGCTGCAAAAACATCTGGCCTTCCTGCGCCAAGCTGACCCTGAAGGTATCCTTCCGTGTTGATGTCATATATCACAGGATCAGCAGTTTCTAGAAGACGCTGCTCAATCCAATCACGATCTGCATCCGGAAAATAGGACCAGAGAAGTGCATAACTGCCAGCCACGACTGGAGAAGCCATAGAAGTTCCCATCCACGATTGATATCCTCCTGAAACATTGGCATATACCGTGCTGAGAATACTTTCGCCAGGCGCGGCAAAATCCACCGACTCATGGTAAGTAGCCCAGTGATTCCAAACATCGTTTGTGCCGAGAGCAGTCACAGAAATCACATTTTCATAGCTTGAGGGATAGTGAGCGGCATATTCTTCATTACCATAATCATCGCCATTTCCGGCGGAAGCGACAATGATGGTTCCATAGTTATTGTAAGCAACGTTGATTACATTTTGTGCACCTCCGCTGAAACCACCACCACCCCAACTACAGTTAATGATGTCAGCTCCTGTCTGAGCTGCACACAAAATGCCGTTGTAACCACCATAGATTCCGTCCGCATCCTCTTGAGCACATTTGATAGGCATGTGCTTCACTGTCCATCCTATACTTGCCATGCCGAGATTGTTGTTGGTGGTAGCACCGGGTACCCCAGCCACATGTGTTCCATGCATTCGATCCGGACCACTGGGAGGTCCTACCGGATTGTTGTCTTCCATGGCAATATCCCAACCGATGAGATTATCCACATAGCTGTCGCCATCATCATCCACACCGTTCAAGTCACCTGAGTCGAGCTGCCACGATCCACTTACATACTCGATTGTCGCTCCATCACCATCGTAGTCCTCATCCATATTCTGCCAGAGATTATCAATAAGATCAGGATGATCCCAATCACAGCCGGTATCTACAATCCCTACCACAATATTTTCGTCGCCCGGATTATCTCCCCCCGCTATATCCCACATGTCCCACGCATCGTCAGCGGTAACCTGAGGAATATACCACTGCTGACTGTACTTGGGATCGTTGGGTTCGTAGTCTAAGCGGTAGATGGGAACACGTTCTGCAAAGAGGATGTGCTCATCAGACGAAAATTCACTTACCACTTCTTGAATGTTCATGCGGACATCAGGCAGTGTCACCTCATAAAACCTGCTGAGGAAAATATCACCATCACGGTCGAAATCCGTGGCCTTTGGGAGCCACTGCTTGACATTGGTAGCCCCAACTTCCAGTAGTAGCTGATCAAACGATTCAAAGCCTGTAATAGCACCACCGCGTGTCTCCAAGACTTCAATAGAACCCAAGTCATTCTTGAAATAGACTCGAAATCTGTCAGCGTGATAGACACCATCCAGACTTGCTGCAGTGGCGACGCCTAGCAACATCACTATGAACATAAATGTTGATAATAATTTCTGCATCAGATACATCTTTTCATTCTTTTACTCTCTCTCCCTACAAGCGTTCCCACATTAGAAACCGCACACAGGTCAAAAAGACCCATGTGCGGCTCCCAGATAATCTCTCTCGCCTGAAAAATTGTTACTTTACGAGGATCAGCTTCTTAGCTGAAGAGTACTTCTCTGTTTCAATCCGGTAGATGTAAACACCCGTTGCCAGATCACTGGCATCCAAGTGATAGCTGAACCGGCCCGCAGGGAGAATTTCATTCACCAGAGTTTGAACCAACCGTCCTGTAACATCATACAACTCCAGCATCACGTGCTGCTCTGACGGCAGATCAAACGGGATGAATGTTACCGGGTTGAAAGGATTTGGATAGTTTTGCTTTAGTGCAAACTCCATCGGCAACTGAGCGTTGTCAGTCGGATCAACGGACACTGCCGCATCTACCTTTGCCCGGATCATGAGATCGCCGCTGTAACCCAAATCAGCTATAGAAGCCCACGCTTCTCCGGGAATCTGGTAGTAGCTGGCATCATCCGGACTGTCAGTATCCAGGCCGAGTTGCGGTGAAAGAGACGTCTCACCCCAACCAGCGTAAAATCCTCCTTCGGAGATCACCAAATCTGCCGAAGAAACATCCTTCTCGTTCCAACCTACTATGACACTGGAGAAAAGGAGCGTGGTCCCAATCTGACTACCAGGCATACCACCCTCACCATCGTCAGCCCAGATATAGACCCACGTTAGACCGCCTTCGCCAGTAGCATAGTACTTCATCGATACAAGCGTTACCGGTTCTTCCGGCACAAAATGGACTGCATAGAATCCACCATCTCCCAGAGGTGTAACACTACTTTCAGCAGTTCCATCATCGTACGCCATCTCATAGATGGTCGCCGCTTCCGGCATAGCCGATACTTCATTGGAGAAATCGCTTTCCACTTCTTCCGGAGTAGAGTAGTTGTAAATTGCCGTAACCACGTAATAGTAAGTGTTACCGTTTGCCACAAACGGATCATCAAAAGTAAGATCAGGCCACGCCTCACCATACCAAAGTGGTTCGGTGTAATCGCCACCCTCTGAATGGCGGTAGATGTTGTATACAACTTCCTCTTCCTCACTGCCGCCCACCACGGCACGAATGCCCCACTCGCCGTCAGGCAGACCGTTAGCTTCTGCTACCGACTGCCACGTCGACCAACTGCCAAAACTGACGTAACTGTGAGAGGATGGGATAGCAGTCTCATCTAGAGGAGAGTACATGATAGTGCCATCATCGAACGTTCCTGCATCAAAGGCAATGACAAAATCACCTTCGAACTCCCAACCGTCAGCGGTCAGGTCAATGTCATTCCATGTGCCCGTGGTCAGGGTGATGTCTTTTGAAAAAAGAGGAGTATCTTCAATGACACCTCCGAGGGCATCGAAACCGTAGACCGTGGTTTCAGTCCCTGTGTTTTGGTCATATCCATAAATGCGTGCGGATTCTACTACTGCACCGAATGGAGCAGTAAAATATTCACCAGCCCAGAATAATCCTCCGGTAGAGTAAATACCGTTCGTGAAATAGCCGCCGCTTCCGTCATCATTATCGTAAGCGATCTCACCGCCTTCACCACCAGCACCTGCAGGATCCCAACTGAGAGAAACGAGCGCATCAGACGCTACGGCTGTCAGGTTCTCAGGAACGGGAAGTTCTTCCGTGAAGGTCTTCTTCCAGATCCAGACATCATCAATAAATAATCCGTCACCATTTCCGCCGTCATCATCACCATCAATGATGGCCCTCCACCGTAGACGAATATCATTACCAGCAAAATCTGAAAGATCAAGTTGAGCGTTCCCGTTGAACGGATCACCCGGATCATAGGTATCCCATCCGGCTCCGCCTGGACGATCAATATCACCATAATCGTAAAATATATCAGTCCACGCCAATCCGGATGCAGCCATCACCACCTGATCGTCAGCGTTGTCGTACATTAAATTACCTGAATCAGAGTTATCTACAGAAATATCGTCAAGGAAAAACCCGATAAGTCCCGGTTCATCAGGCGTGGCCCAAGCTGGATCGGACCCAAATGCAAATCGAAGTATCACCGATTCTCCGGCGTAGCTGTCCAGATCGAAGCTTGCATCTTCCCATCCGCTGCCGTAACCTCCCCAACCGGGAGTTGAGCAAGACTCACCGTTATAGAACCAGCCGTAGCAGCTGCCGCTGGTATAGGAAGGTGAACCCATCATAGTTTCCCAAGTACTCCCGCCGTCAGTCGAGATCCTGACATTGGCGGCATCCCAACCATCAATCAGACAACCCCCACTAGTCTGGGGAGGACCCTCATATATCTCAATAGCATATTGCAATTTGAAGGTAAGAGTAGTGTTTCCTGATGATGGAACTGAAATCTCGGGAGAATCGAGAAACGTCAGCCAACCGTTGGAATATCCGTTCAGTAACTCATCACCGCACCACCAAGAGTTCCCTTCAAAAGCGTTAAAATTGGATGTGTGCCAAGGTGTTGAACTCATATCCGCCACGTCAACTTTGTAGTAATCTTCAAGCATGTTATCACCGCTACCATCAAAATCGGGGAAATTGCACCAGAGATCAAAAGAAAAATGGATACTTTCGTTCTCATCCTCATTTATCTCTGGTAAAGAGACCACTGGGGTAATGAGAGACGAGGTAGTAGCGTAGTTATCATCGTCTATATTAAAGCTGTGAGTAGGGCTGCTGGAACTCTCTTCCGTCAATGCCCAGCCAGTCTCATATGTCCATCCTGAAGCTCCCGACTCCATGTCATCAAAAAAGGTCGTAGTTGTGTCTCTGTCAGAACTTCTATTTTCAGTAGCACCTTGCCAGCCAGAATCCCTGTCAGCTTGAAAAACAAGTGACTCTTGTCTGCTAACGCTGCGTTTTTCAGCACTTAGTGTTACAAACACCAGTGAAATCGCAGTTAGAAAAATTAATGCCTTTGTCATTCTTTTCATTATTACACCTCTTAGTTGTGTTGAAGGTTAGTTCTTAAGTTAACTCTTTTTTGCAAAAGAATTTTGTGCTTAAGATAACTTACTTCTCTTTTGGAACATGATGCTATGATTTTTGTCACATTCTCACCTTACGATAGCAAATTTTCCCACACGCTGCCTATCGTCGACTTCTACTACATAAATATAGAGACCTGGCGCTACCTCAGGTCCGTCCTGATTGTGGCCAGATCTTAGATTCCACCATAGGTTTCCTTCGTATGGATCGCTCTGTTCGAGACTCGTAACCAACTCACCTGTAATGGTATAGATGAGTATCCGGCATTCGTTCGGTAGCCGGGTAAAACGGAGAAGGCGACTACCTACCTTCTCATTGTAAGCCGAATGGACTATGTATGGGTTCGGTACCACTCGGATGAGGTCAAGATCATCTTCCTTTACTTCATGGGATTTTCCAAACTCACTCATATCCACAACCCATGCATCTCCATCTGTGAAAAATTTCTTCATCTTCACAATGAGATATTCACCATCTGACCAGGGATAATATGGTTTCCACGGACTGTCGTTTATTCCATCACCATCATCATCAATAAAACTGTACGGCTCCACCCCGGAGTTGGCTTCTGTAGCTTCCCATGCCATTATACGCTGTTGAACCATATCACCTTCTTGGTAGCTGTCTGAAGATGACCAATCATTAAGTCCGGGTAACAACTCTTCCAAATCAAAATCATTAGTAAGGGTGAACGTTTGTACCGGCGTCAGGACGGTATCTATTTCCAGCGTATCACCCTGAAAAATCAGTGGTTCATTTCTGGTCCATTCACAGTCTCCAAATCCTTCTGCAGATAAGGGAGGCGGAAACGAATATCCCTGATCCAAGTGTTTTAATACTACTTGGCGTCCGGTAGTAATGTTAGTTACTCTCAATGGAACACGAGAGTAAGAAGAACTGCAAAATTGTGATGATGTTGAATCCGTGGGAGCGGAATAAAGCTCAATTTTATAATCGAAATTCAAACGACGATTAAATGCAGCAGTATTAAAATACGTTAAAGTTCCTTCCATGGCGTCAATAGTTGAACTGTCAGCAAACCAAATAACCGTATCCACAAGAGCAGACTGATCCTCAGGAATAAAGTCCTGGATATTGTCGAACCTGAAACGGATGCCGTCCAGCATTTCGCTATCCCGATTCACTTCGGTGATGGAGCGATATAGTGGAATAAAGATTTCTGAGCCGCTTTCAGTTGCTCCCGGCAAATCGAGGAGCGAATCTATCTGTGATGCTGTAAGAGTATCTGTACCAAAAGACTGCTCAATTTCCGCCGGATTCTGGCTGACGCTGTCCGTAATTTCATACACATAAACCACAGGATTTTCACATGCCATCCCTTCGCCCGCCGTACTTCCCAAATCAGCTTGTATTTCAAACCGTAGCATTGAACTTGAAAGACTGTCCCTATCAACGATGATGTAGGAGATGCCACCTGTTCCTAGGGTGCTTTCCTGGCGTATGAAAAAAGACTCTATCTCATCTTCGGAAGGAAACGATACATTGCTAGCATAATAACCTGGAATTACCGTTACAAAATTTAGATCGTCTTGACTCGATCCAGTATTGCATTCAAGACTGGGATATCCAAGAGTGGTATTTGGGTTCCCATTCAGTGAATCGGGACCAATAAAATGATCAGGATTAGAAGGTGACCATGTTGAATCTGCAATCCAGGTGGAATCATTATCATCCCATACAAACTCCACATCAAATGTTCTTAAACCCATATCGTAGGAGATTACCGAGTAAGTGTACTCTACTCCATCCGTCACATTTGAATCCACAAAGGTGTGCTGAAGACCACTGTTTTCACCCAGATTGAAACGAGGATTGAGGGGGTCAGGCCCTGAAATTTCAATCTCCCGTTTGGGATCATTTACGGCACAATCGGACCCGTATATACAAAACTCCTCATCTTCCTCTTCAGAGAGATCAAATTGAGCATAGGGTTTCCATCCCACAAAATTTCCGTCGTAGTCATAGAGCATCTGATCGGGACCTCCCCAGGTATCACCGCCGTCAGTACTCTTGTAAATTCTATATCCTTCAAAATCGGCATAACCCGTCACAGAATCAATAGATGCTTCCGCTTCACTATCCCATGCAAGGAATACCCGATGGTGCCGGGTGGTAGCAAACAGCCTTGGTGTATCAGGTGGGGGAAATCCTTCCTCGGCTAGAATCCCGGAAATCAACACCACCATAAAGATCAATGGCAAAAGTCTTCTGTAGCGTAAGCTCTTCATTAAACTACTTTTCTGATTACCTGCCTAAAACTCCAAACCGATACTGACCTGATGCATCAGTTTCAAGATATCAAAATTGATAAAAGCATAGTCCACCATTGCAGTCATTCCGCCTAACTTGAAGAGGAGTCCACCACCGGCAGCAAAACCGGCCGTGTCGTGCCCGATGTTTGTTCCGGCCCGGAGAAATGCCATCTCACGGAAAGAATATTCAATTCCTGCGTTACCGTGGACAGTAAAGTCGGTGGGATTGGTTCCATCCAGCGCCAGCGAAAGACGGTGCGAAGAACTCTTGAGTGAGGCATTATCGGATGGTCCCATGATATCTTTCTGTATGCCAAGACGAAACATCAGCGGCAAAGGGAAGCTCTCCGTAACTTTATTGAGCCGTCCATCAACATCTAGACTGTCAACCACAGGAACTTGTAGTCCTTCACCTCCATATTGAACTTCAGGACCGAAATTCGCGACACTCATCCCCAACACAATACCGAAAATACCAGTATCAAAATTTGACCCTATATCAAAAGCCACAGATTGCATGTTGGTGGTGTATATCTCATCCCTGATATAGTTAAGCGTTGCTCCCACCTTCAACCGGTCTGTCATCCTGCGGGCATAAGCCAGACGGAACGACATGGAGATGACGTGATAATCTTCTCCTGTACCGTCAGAGTAATCCTCGGTTGTCACACCGATAGGACCGGAATCAAGATAAAAGATGTTTATACCAAAATAATCACTGGCCGTAAGACGGGTTCCGTAGGACATGACATTGTAAGTGATGTCCGCCACATAATTGGTTCGAGACAGGTAAACCTCTGAACCCTCGAGATAGGCCACCGCTGCAGGATTATACGGGATGGCACTCACCCCCTGCCCCGCTGCCACAAAGGTTCCTCCCATACCGGCTGCCCGGGTACTCGTCCCCAGCTTAAGCCAGTTGGCTGCAGAGGTGGCTACCTTGGTAACAACCTCAGGGATATCCCTGTACTGAGCTTGAAGCAAGCTCGTTAATACTATGCACAGAACTGTTGTTCGATAGATTTTTTTCATCTTACCACCGCAAATTTTCCTATGTGAGTTTTGCTCCCTGACTCAACTGCGAAGATATAGAGTCCCGGGCTGATTTCCTGATTATTTACTGTCCTCATATCCCAGACATGATTCCCATTATCAGGGTCTGAATGTTCGAGAGTAGTCACTCTCTCACCGGTGACAGTAAATACTGTGATTGTGCACTGTTCCGGAAGATTTGTGAAGCGAATCTGCCGAAGGTATTCCGTCTCCGAAAAACCAGATCTTTGTATATACGGATTGGGTACCACCTTTATTTTAGTTAAATCATCCTGAGGTGGTGATCCCGGATGTACCTTAACAAAGTTTGCATCTAGCACGGTTGTACCTTTGGAATTTTCAATGAATTCGTAACCGTCCGGTGCAGACCAGTTGTCAGGATTGGCATAACCGGGAATCGTATCCGGTAAGAATCCTCCGCTACCGTCCGGAACCCAGTCTACTACAAATGGAGCTTCTACACCCATATCGTATGCCGTTACTGAGTAGGTGTACTCCATCCCATCGATTACATTGGAATCCACAAAGACATAGGTGTATTCCTTGCCATCAAATTCAACAGGCTGGGGTAAGCGGATTTCATCGAAGCCGGTATCATTCCCCAGATTAAACCACGGTACATGCGGATCAGATCCTTTAATGCTTCGACCTCGATTCTCTCCTGCGTCACACTCGTCATTTTCATAAATGCAGTGAACCGAATCTTCTTCGGCACTTAAGTCAAACTGAGCATACGGTCTCCAGCCAACCAGTACATCGCTGTTATCATAAATTCGCTTATCGTTGGAACCCCAGGTGTTACCACCGTCTCTACTCCGATAAATCTTATATCCCTCAAAATCGGCGTAGCTGGTTACCACATCCTTGGAACTTTCAGCGATATCATCCCAGTAAAGGGTTACCTGACCGTGATCAATCTCTGTATAGACAGTGGGCTTACTGGGAGGAGTATATCCCTGGTAGTGGGAATTGTACATAATTTGGGCAAAGGTAGCATTCTGGATCAGATCCTCGTAATCCTCACCAAAAATGATGCAAAACGAGAAAGGCGCTTCTTCGCCCACAGCCATATCAAACGGACCGCAGCTCATGATCAGTACACAGTCCAACCCTTCATCTCCGCTCAGAAATGCATCCTCTCGCTCCAATCCTTCCAAAGAATCGAAATGAGGATTCAATTCCGAACCGAGATCCATATCCGGGTTCGCAGTATGGAAGAACCAGGCGTGTTCATTTTCACTAAGATTCACGGTATCGCCCTGTATCACCTTCAGCAGGATTTCCTCTCTGTTTTTGGCGACAGGCCGACCGAGATCACCGGCGCAGCAGTTGTTGTCACCCTCTCTATTTACCACCCCCGGCCGATTGTACCAGTCAAACCAGTGCCAGTCGGTCATCTTCAGCGGTTCACCGGGGTAAATGTCCGCAAATCCGTCCTGATCCAGGTCTATTTCATCTGTGGCTAAGGGTGAATCGAGAAGCTGTGTGGCCACAAGACCAAGATCAGTAGCGGGACCGCTGATGCCGTCGTAGTCGTAAATAAGTGCCATGCTGATGCGCAGTACCTCACCACCCACTTCCGGACAGCCGTCCGGAAAAAATTCAGGTGATGTCAGGCAATCCATGTACTCCATGAAATCATCGGCGTTTGTATGGATAGCGCCGCTGTAACCATTGATATCACCCATGGCGGCATCAGCGTCCATGTAAAATCCCAGTGTAATATCCTTGTAATCAAAACCCCGTCCGCGGTTGAGCTTGGTACCGTCAGGCATGATCATCCCTTCCCCGCTCATCTGCACCCCATCTTCATCAAGGATCGGGATTTGATTGCCGCTGATGTCTCTCTCGAAGGCAAACCAGTCACCACTTTCATTTCTAACCCGCACGGTGACAAACATGATATCTTCAGCATAGGAAACACCATAGGAGTGAGCTTCCGCCATCACCCGCAGACCCAGCGGATAGCCGGTCTGTTCATATTCGTCATTGGTATCGACCATGTTGGCACGGTGGGTCCATCGATCATCGAATTCCATATAAACATCTGTATCAGAAATAAAGCGGCCTGGCGCCACCTTCCAGCAATCGGGGTCCTTCCGTGATCCGCTGCAGTTCGTGATCCCTTCTTCCTCCCACAGTTCTGGCTTGTCGCCCCAGTAATCTTCGGCCCACCACCCCGGCCAGAACGGCTCATAATCTCCAGTTTCATCACTGAATTCCATTGGCCATGTCTGCGAATAGCTGCTGTGGGCAAGAAGCGGATAGGTATCCCCCGCATCTGTGAAAGGTGTGTTGCTGAAAATATCTCCAGCCGTCACTTCTGTAGCGTGGGTATTGATTCTAGCGTTTGTAGAAGCGTGCCAATCTGTATTTATGGAGGGACCCCACCGGGTGAACCATGACTCTGAGACGGCCGCCCCGTAATAAAAATATATGTCGTCGGCTGTCCATTCTTCCAAATCTTCACCGTATTCATACACATCGAAATCATCGGTCCGGTTCTTTAGCTTTGGTCTCAAAGCCCACGGCCGGATAAGGCCAATCTTTGTAGTTGATTTATTAGGATCGTTCTCCCCTTCTACACTGATGAAGATAGTTCCCTGGTCACTGTCAATACCCCACTGATAGGAATCTGAGATATCATCTATAGAAGATTTCTTCGCAATACTGTCAGGATTCCAGGTACCCTTGTCATCCTCGGCATCAAAAACTATACCCACAAAATTGGTGTCTCCATCCTCAAACCAGGCCTCATAAGCATCCGATGACTTCCACGTCTGACGAATAACAACACCGCCACTCTCGGTGGTTGCGTACTTAGTCCATTCAAACCGTGATGAGTAAGCTTGACCAGGAACCCCTGCAAGGAAGCTCACCGCCGGCAGATAAGAATAGTCTCCCCAGAGGCCGGAAGGATGCTCATCCCAGTTGATGAAATTTCCATAGTTGGAGACGGCATTCTTTACTTTTCCCTGAATGAGGTATCCCTTAGCCCGATCGTTCATGGGGTTGGTTGGAAACGGATAGTCACCGATCCTCAGGGCCGGTCTAGGGCCATGGCCACCCAGGGGATCACCCGACAGTCTTGGGCCCTGCCGTTCGGTACCTGACAATAGAACAACAGACAGTAGGAAGATTACTGACGAACGCATCACAATTGTGCTACTCAAACTCGAACCTCACAAAAAAGTTGATCTGTCGGGGTGAGGAGAAATACCACGGCTGATCGAAATATGAGTTGGAGAGATAAGCCTTCACGCCAGCTTCATTTGGGTCTGTTCCAGGAAGCCCAACATAATTTGTGTAGTAACTGCCGGGATCATCAGCCTTGCCTGTAAGAGGCCAGATATCTACCGAATTCCGTATGTCGAACAGATTGAAAACGTTCAGCCCCAGCATGATATTTTGTCTGCCATATTTGATCCCTTTGGAAAAGGATAAATTAAAGTTTATGTAATCAGGAGATCGCTTGGAGTACTGATTCTTGATATCGAGACTGGGATTCCGATCACCCGCCTCATATATGTAGGGTGTATAGGGATAACCTGACTGGTAGAAGCCGGTAATTCCGCTACGGATGCCGAAAGGCAGCACTGTGTAGAGCGATAGGGTCAGATCATGGGTTCGATCGTAAGGCATCAGGAATTCCTGAGACGGTGCATCTACGAAAATAGTACCTTCAGCCGCCCAGTCGTGGGCCTTGTTGGCCTTGGCAACGGAGTAAGTGTACTGCATCATTCCGCTTAGGCCTCTTCCCCGACGTTCCAATGTAAAGTCCACACCTTTTGAACCGCCGTAATCACCATTGTCGAACACCTGATATTCGTACACACCTGAACGGTTGTTCTTAAACGTCACCCACTGGTCCATATCCCTAACCCACGCAGATATACTGTAGCGCCAATGTCTTCCCACTTGAACATTGTAACCCATTTCATAAGATTGACTCCGTTGGGATCCCATGGTGGCGTTGCCCAAGGTCCCTCCGCTTTCCTGAAAAAGTTCCTCAGGATCTTCCAATCGACTGGTATTCAGGTAAACGTTCATGTAAACGGGCGTCTGGTAATAAACCCCGTAATTGAAAGTGAAAGTAGAACGATCAGTGATGATGTGACTGATCCCTAGACGGGGGCTGACCTTGTAGAACCATTGAGCATCAGTGAAAAGAACTTCCTGATGAGCCAATCCGGCGAACTCACTTACTTCCTCCTCACCCTCATCCCAAATTCCGTCTTCATCTACATCAGAAAAATACCACGGTTTTCCGGGAGATAAATCACCGGAAGGATCGGCCCAAACCTGGGTTTTGTAGTTTACAGCATCCACCCGAATACCAGCATTGATCACCATCCATGGTACTTCGAATGTGTTCTGGATGTAGGCAGAGAACTCTATCGGCTCGCGGAAGTCATCCCACTTGCCATTCTTATTAGCATCGGTATACTCCTCACCCTCTTCCCAACGGCCATTCCCCTCTCCCGGATCCGCTGCTACGTAATCCAAGTCTGTAGGCAGAAGACCGTCAGGTCCGGTGTCCTCCCAGTATTCAGCAAATGTTTGGATGGAAGCTGCTGTTCCAAGCCATGGATTTATAATCTCGTAGAAATTCAGCCTGTGAGACTTCAGATCAATGCCGGAACGCAATTTAAACTCATTTGTGATCTGAGAGGTGATGTCGAATCGAAGTTCACGAGTGACTGCATTAGAAGTTGAGAAGAAGCGATCGTGACCGCCAAAAACATGACCTTCAAACCAGCCCCCACCGTTTTCAGCTGAAGGCATGTAATAATTGTATCCACCTGGTTGATAATACAATATATCAAGCAGAGAATCCGGGTTTTCGTCAAGATAAGGATCCTGCAAATAATGCTGTGTAACATGTGAGTAGTTGGAGAAGTTCTGATAAGATTCATACATCTCAGGTGCCAACCAATATGAACCGTCCCTTTTTTGCAGCGCCTCTACTAACTCAGGACCGTCCCATTCGCCATCTTCGTCCAGGTCTTCCCATGGCTCACCTGAGTCCCATACTCCATTTCCATTTTGGTCAGTAAAATCTTCGGCAACTTCCCAGTTATAGACCCCCGGATCAGCTCCAAAATACCAACCGCTCCGGCCCTCTAGCAACCCACCCAGATTATAGTGCACAGTGTCACCATTCTCTGACAAGTAGTACGGGACCACATCCGGATCATAAGGATCTGACATGCTTATACCAGGACCTGCAGAGTGCCGCCATTCAAACCAATCGGGATAGCCATCGCTGTCACTGTCCTGCCAACGAACCCCTTGAAACTGTTCCTGGGTAAACTGGGCGGCACGGACGGTATAGAATGTTTTACTGGTGAGGGAGTGATTTATTTCCAGTGAAATCCGTTCCGTGTTCCTGAAGAGTTCATTTTGTCCTTCGTCCCAATACAGATACCGAGGATTGAATCCTTTTCGGTGGGCATCCACATTCCAGTAAGAAAGGTTGAATATTAACTTGGGAGAAAACTTGTAAGACAGCTTACCGAAAATATCGGAAGTCCTATCGTGACCGAAACCGCGGAAGCCCGCCACTTGATCCCATGGCTGAACCATGTTATTTCGGTTTTCGTTGACAGTACTCTGATATTCTGGATCATTCACATCTGGAGGATCCAGGTAGTTATTTTGTCCCGGTAACAGTTGGTAAACAATGTCATCAAATTCATAGACTCGGTAAGATTCATGTGTGGTGAATTGTCCGGAGAACCAATAACTAAGTTTCTTGAACACGGGTACTGTGCCTCCAAAACCTATGTTATAATCGTTATATCCTCGGAGGTCATCGTAATCGGATCCCATAAGGGCACCAACAGAACTGGTTGAATACTTGAATTGGTAGCGGAATTTATTTCCACCGGAATTGGTGTGCATGTTTGATACCGCAGATATAGCATCACCATATTCAGCATTAAATCCTCCAGGCTGCCAGTCAAATTCTCTTACTGCGAAAAGATTTAATCGGGTACCGTTTCCGATGCCACCGTAGATGGGATTACGGATATAGAGTCCATCAATCATGTAGGCTATCTCCCCTGCGCGGCCCCCGCGAACGTGAATCTCTTCCAGACCACGTTCTTCATGATCAGGAATACCTTGCCTTCGGCTCTCAACCTTGATTACTCCCGATTGAAGCGTGTACAATTCGTTCAGATCGCGCATGGGTAATGAAGTAATAGCTTCGCTATCTACTGTCACTTTCTTGGCAGTGGAGGCTTTTTCCACGAGGGGCCGTTCTGCCACAACATTTACTTCGTCACCGATCTGAGACTCAACAGGCAGTTTGAAATTCAGCCACATTGATCGATCCATTTGAACAATTACATCCGATACAGTCTGCTTCTGATAACCCATCATCATAACTGTAACGCTGTAGGTCCCCACCGGTACGTTCAGGATGATGTAGTTTCCGTTGACATCAGCAACAGCGCCAACTTCAAGAGACTTAATGTAGATCTGGGCACCAGGCAAAGGGGCACCCTCCACATCAGACACTTGACCACGGATAGTACCGTCTGTTCCGGCAAATAGCTGTACGCCAACAATCAACAGTGCAGCAATAACAACGATAGTTTTTCTTACCTCTATCATCCTATTCATCTACAGGCAGCTCCACTCGCTGGAAGCCTGAAGTTCTGTGGAAAATGTACGGATCGTTACCTAGCATGGGAAGGTCTTCAAGCTGATCTAATGTCACTGTACCAGACTGTCCCGCCATTCTAAAAGTAGTGCCAATCCCAGACGAAGTCGCTCTGCCGAGCTCCCAGCGGGAAACGGCAATCCACTCCTCAGGAGTTCCCTCCAGCTCACTCCACCGCACAAAAAGATCATCTCTAACGATTCCCAATCCTTCCGCCAGCCATGTTTCATCCCGCTCTCCGTACTCGACACTACTGCCTATCATAGTCATTCTAAGAGTACGTATGACCTTGAAACTGTTGGTTATAGTAGTATCAGCGCCGGGGCAGTCATCTATAGTAACAGCAGTCCAACCTGCATCCTGATAGCAGACAATGCTGCCATCTTCCTCATAGCCGCGAATTTTCTTGGCCGGCACGGTTATAGTATCCGACTCCACCTCAAAACGTTTCTCAATTCTATAGATGGCAACTTCAGTGGTGTCGTAGTATTCCTTCTCGACAATCTCTCCATCCCTAAGTTGTCCACTTGGAGTGTAATACAATATTTCTTCATCAAAAACATCCCTATGCCAGAACCCACTTTCCAAATCCGAATCACTCCAGTAAAATCCGTAAGGCTTAAAGTAGCTGGGCTGAGTTACTTTATAAACATTATCATCTGTTCGGAACATGTGATAATCATGCTCTTCTCCCTCATCCCACTCAGACTTACTGATAAAGTATTCGCCCTCAGCACTCCCACTGGAAAGATGAGCTATGATTTCGTTAGTATATAGAACCACCTGAGAATCTATATCAGCTGTTTCAACAGTCTTTTCATCTACAAAAACATATTGTTCGATAAGATCTTGATAATTTGCCCCCCATCTTGTTACCAGTGAATCTCCTACTTCGATGGTCTCCAATATCACAGGATTTTCGGGGTCAACCCATGAAACCAGAAGAGTGCTGGGTGAATTGTTTATAGCAAACAGTCCTTCACCCTCATTCCAAAGGCTGTCGCCGTTTGCGTCTCGAAATGATTCTTCTTCATCCAGTTGTCCGTTTCCTACATCGGTGAATGGTTCACCTTCATCATAACTTCCGTCTTCGTTAGAGTCAGTGTATTCTTCAGCGTCGTCCCAAGTCTGGTTACAATTTCGATCTTCAAAAGGCTCACTCAAATCATATTCATCATCACTGTCCAAATCCAGGAATACTTCAGCTGGATCCCAAATTCCATTGCCCAAGTCCTCACTTCCTTCAGCAGGATCCCAGACACTGTTGTCGTTACAATCCGTGTTAATGCGAAACATAAGGGAGTCTTCAGCCAGTTGTGTCCGGTCATCGAATGTAAACGTATGAGAAAAACTCAACGGGATCTCCCCTGAGTAGTAATAGGTGGTATCTGTCCATTCAGCAGAATCAACGAACATAATACCTTCGCTTATGAGAGGAGTATCCACAATGGCAGCATAGGTAATAACATCCATGGTGTCCTGATAGAGGACAGTCTGGGTCTCCTGAACCTCATCGGAGTTGACAGGGCGGTACCGCTGCAGTTCTGGCTGCGGTTCGGTATCCCACTCTAACCGGACCAGGTTGCGAAAGCTCTCCGAGAAAATGGTAATTGAATCTTCCAGCACTTGTCCCATAATTGTGAGAGAGTCAATTAGTTGACGTTCTGTTGCAACAGCATCATCAGAAGTGATCTCCACTAGAAATTCCGGAAAAGTCTGGAGGGTCAGAACTGGAGGAACATCTCCGTAGAGAGAAATGTACTCGTTATAAGTCAGGCTGATACGGTTATTTGACCGAGTGAACCTATAGAATTCCACAGACAGATCTTCAAGGAAATTATAAAAGTAGTCAATAACATCACCTGTTGTACCGTTACCTACCTGACTTTCCCCTAAAGTGTTTTCTAGGGAAATCTCTTCAGTGATTTCCTCAGAAGGTTCTTCGAAGATTTCTTCGCAGGCAGAAACAAAGAAAAATAAGGATACTGCAATAAACAGTGAAATAAGTCTGATCTTACCAGGCAGTCCTAAAATTTTCTTTGTCTGATTCACCTTATTAAACTATTTAATTTCATTTATATAGTGCGAAGTGGCGGACTTGCATCCGCCACTTCGTCCCAAAGCATCATTCTGATTTCTCTTAAATTCAGATTATTATTTCAAAAGTACCATCTTGCGTGTTTCACTTCTGCCGTCGGCCGACAAACGGTAAAAATAAACGCCTGCACCCTGATCGGTACCTTTCCAGATAACATCATGATTACCTGCATCCATCTCTCCGTTAACCAATGTCTGTACTTTCCGGCCAAGCAAGTCAAAGACTTCCAGACGCACATCTGCTGTTTTGTCCAAACTGTAGCTGATGACGGTCTGTGGGTTAAATGGGTTCGGGAAGTTCTGGGTCAGGCTGAACTTGACAGGTATGCCTTCTTCATCTTCAACACCAGCTTCTCCCCAATTTACATTGGCAAACCAAAGTCGTTGTTTGTAGTCTTCCGGCACGCCAGCAGGTGGTACCGTTTCTGTCTCGTAATCCGGAGCCATATAGACAATATAGCACTCGTTATCTGTAGCCCGGGGGGCCAGATGGGGGTGGATTTCATCTACATCCAGATCTATGGTGTTCGAGATGTTCATGGGATCAGTCCACGTTGCGCCGCCGTCTTCAGACCGGACTGCATAAACATCGAAGTTGAACCCATGCTCCGAGGTATCAGAATAAGCCTCCCATGTACAGTACATGACGTCTGGATTCTCCACACTGAGGCCAGCCGAAGGAAATATCCTTTGGTAATTGGGTGTAGCGTACTCGTACATGTAGGTGACATCCATCGGTCCCATGTAACTCGCTTCCCATCCTAAGGGATCATTCACCGGGTCATCATTCCACATGTGATACATACCGCACCCTTCAATCCAGTAGATGAAACCTCCACCAGAAGGGACAACAGGAGCAAAAATGTGAAGTGTTCCTTCCGAATCAACCTTGAGTTCGAAGTCGTATGGAATATAAGCCTCGGTGATCTCCGTTGAATCCGTATCGGAGGCAACATAGTACTCCGGAAACAGATCGTTGTCATCGAAGTAACTGTTCAGCCACTCAGATGGAATGTAGTAGAACGGAGTACCGTTATGTCCAGTTTCATTCCAGCTATTACCATTGTCTTCAGTCTTACGTATCATAAACGTATGCGCAGTATCCGGAGGTGTCTCACCTTCTGTGATAACGCCGTCGAAATAACTGATCACTGCAGAATATCCCACACCATCCTCATTGACATCTATGATAGCAGAGCTGGTATAAGAACCTGTTGCAGTCTCCGCTTCAAATTCTTCACCGGTGTAGAGCTCTATTGCATCATTGAATGCGAAGTATCCGGCGGTATGGAAATTGGAATGGTAGAAATATCTTACAGAAGCTAACGAATTCGATGAACTTCCGCTCCAGCCTGAGTAGCTAACATTGAGTACAGGAGTGCCATCAGCATCATGAGTAACTACGGGACAGGCTACCCAGTTATCAGCAGGATCACAAGGAGTTGGATTACATCCGTTATTGATATCAAGTGGCGGCGTGAAGAAAGAGCCCCCGCCATAAAAGAACTGATCCCATGTATAAAGAGGCCGGCCGCCATAGTCTCCGCCACCGGCACCGGTGGTGTATTCATTCCACACCAGATACGGATATTCAGATCCACCTGCAGCGCTGGGATAACGGGCCAGAGATTCTCCAGGATAACTGAGATTCAATCCGGAGTAGATATCCCAAGTTTCGCCATCTGACGAGAAAGAGGCACCTAACTGACCTGAAACTGATTCGTTAGCAATATACCACTGGCGGAAGCACCAGGTAAAACCATAACCGGGTTCCCAATGCAGTGGATTGGTCATCCCCAATAGCATACCATATCCGTTCCGGGATGAGTCCACCAACACGGATGTAACGTCCACATCCCTGGAACTGGGATAATGAATGGCAGATGGTCTAGGTAATTGACTCACACTGTAGTCAATGGCGTCACCCTCCATGGGGAAAACATAAGGGGTCGTCTTCAGCGCCTTAACGCTACGCTTCACTGCTATAGGTGCATCTGCAGACGCTATTGCAGCAAGAAGGATAAATGCCAGAAATACTGTAGCTGTTTTCTTCATTTTCGCACTCCTTTTTGTATATGCTGTAAAAATAATATGTTCAAATCGTGTCCTCCAGTTTACCCGATCTTCCTCTAATATGCAAGAGTGGATTTTATGATGGTGTGAGGTGTATCACTCAGACTATTCACCTGCTCTTTAAAATGTAATCGATTAAACCGTATGATTTTGCTTCATCAGTCGTCATATAAAAATCCCTGTCTGCATCTTTTTCAATCTTTTTAAGTGTCTGGCCAGTTTGATCAGACATAATTTTATTCAATCGTTTTTTTAGTGAGACAATCTGCTCAGCCTGAATAGCAATATCGCTGGCTGCCCCTTGAGTACCTCCCCACGGCTGGTGGATCATGACTCGAGCGTTTGGTAGAGCAGTTCGTTTACCTTTTGTACCAGCTGCCAGAAGTACAGCAGCCATACTTGCGGCCTGCCCCATACAGATCGTAGAGATATCAGGTTTTATGTAATTCATGGTATCAAAGATTCCCAATCCTGCAGTCACAGAACCACCGGGAGAATTAATATAGAGTGATATATCTTTATCAGCGCTTTCAGCTTCCAAAAAAAGAAATTGTGCAATTACCAGGCTGGCTACAGTATCATCAATTGGATGCCCTAAGAAAACGATTCTCTCTTTTAATAGACGGGAATAAATATCATAGGCTCTTTCCATCCGTCCTGACTGTTCTACAACCATAGGGATTATTTGTGATTTTGTCATATCGTCAAATCCTCATGTGATCTATCTGTTTTGTTCACTTTGTTTGCGGAGTTCACTGGTTTTAATCTCTACTTCATCAATTTTGGCAAAAGATTGCAGCAGTTCAAAGAGTTTTTTTTCTATCATCTCAGATTGAAGTCTATCTCTATTACTGGGTTTTTTGTAAAATCGTTCAATTTCCTTCGACTGATCATTCCCACTAAATGATTCAACAATTGAGATTACTTCATCCTGAAGCTCTTGATCACTCACATTGACTTTTTCTGCTGCTATGAGAGCTTTGCGAATCAAATACCATTTGACACTCCGTTCAGTAGGGGACCGCATTTCACTTCGATATTTTTCTTCATCCAATGTCTCACCATTCCGGCTGCGAATATCCTCCACAAGATTGTCTAGATAATTGTCAATCATAGAAGGGGGAACATCCAAATTAGTCTGTTCCACAAACCATGTAATGAAATTGTTCCGAAGTTGAGTCTCGGAATCACTTTCCAATCGTTTGTTAATACCTTTGGCAATATTATTTCTTAAGTCTTCTTCGGTTTCCGCATCTGGGTCGAATTTTTTTATGAACTCTTCATCCACTTCCGGAAGAATTTCTTCCTGAACATTTTTTACTGTAAGCTCAAAATCTGAAGAACCATTTTCTGTCGGAATAGAAACTCGTACTGTATTTTCTGCGCTCAAACCGGTAAGCAGATTCAAATTATCACCTCCGAAAACTCCCTCTCCCACTTTGATATACCGATCTTCAACCCTGCGACCTACTATCGGGTATCCTGTCTCATCCAACTCCTGCATATCAACCAGAAGAAGATGGCTCTCTTCTGAACCTGACTCCACAGTCTTTAGCTCGGCCTGTTGCTGACGCAAATCAAGGAGATATCGATCTACATCCTCATTATCAGAGAGATAAACATTTCGGGTCACTTTTATTTTTTTTCTATACTTGGGTAGGTTGACTTCCGGTTCCACCTCAAATGTAATTGTAAAACTAAGATCCTCTCCCTTTGTAAAATCTAAATCTTTTACTGCTGCCCGGTTGATGGGATTCAGTTCCTGTTCATCAAGAGCTTTAGAGTAATAACGCTCTACTGTTTCCTGTGCAAAATCGGCCTCGATCTCTCCACTAAATTGCTTGAGTATTTGGCTTTGAGGAACCTTTCCTTTGCGATATCCGGGAAGTTTTACATTTTTCTTAAAACGAGCAACAACAGCATCGTAATGTTCCTCTAATTCACTCCACGGTACCGAAATGGAAAGTTCCCGCGTGTAGGTATTTGTCTCTTTGGTTTTAACTTTCATTTAATTAGTCTGCTGTAAAAAGCTCGAGAATATACGGTTTCACTTTTTTGTCAACAATGACTATCAGGAAAAATCATTGAACACTTGAGCCCACATAATCTACTTAATCAAAAATCGTAATGTCATTCCACCTTTATAGATGTACCAAATCCCCACCATCTGGATCACGTGATAAAGATCGTTGTGGTTGAAATGCTTATGGATTGTAAATCCGCTCTGCTGAACAACAGCACCAACTAATGTAATGATCAGACCTAAAAGAAAATACCCACTTCCCGGATGATCCCCATCCATGTAAAGGTAAAGAATCAGCAGAAATACTATAATCATAGCCGGAGCGTAAAAGCGGATAACGTTGGCGAAATTGCTGTCGCGTATGATAATATAGATATACACACCTGTAGCAAGAAATGCTATCCAGCGGAGAAGTTTGTATCGTTCGTACGGGAAGGCAGCAGAAAAAGCACTTAGCAGCATGTAGCACGTAGTGAGCCCGATCATCACCAGAGCCGTCTTCCAGACTATATCTTTCAGTGCCAAGGAAAAGTGAGGTCCGAAACCGTGAGAAATACCACCTAGAAACGCCCCTGCTGCGAATACGTACAGACCAACCGTAAGATTGTAGTGAAAGGGGTGAAAAGTCTGCCAATAGACATCAGCCAGACGATTGGCAAAATAAACACCCATCCCCGCCAGCATGATGTCTGTGATAAAAGTAGTCGGTTCGTAGATTATGGGTTTCACCATTACTTTAGATTCCAGTGCTAATCTAACAATTCAAAATATCAGAAGGCAGATTTCTTTTCTCCACAATAGATACACTCAGTTCCCATTTGCACCTGGAATCCGCATGTGGGGCAAGTCCACTCTTCAAGATCTTTTTCCTGTGCATTGGAACGCACACTATTTCGTCGGGAAGACCAATACAGAGTACCGCCAAAAAGTACAAAGAGTGCGGCAAGAACAAGCCAAAAGAGATATTGCATCAGAACTCTATAATCACTCCGCCAACAGGCATTGTTTTATACTGCCAGTACATTTCTTTTGTACCGTCCGCCAGGTAAATATATTCCCAGGGATTGATAGAAGGGCCTAGTTTACAGTAAATAATATCAGATTTTACTGGCGGAGACGATAAGCGAGTCCCTCTACAGCATTGATGAATTTATCTACTTGTGCAGACGTGTGAAATAGTTCATCCATATCCTGGAATGAATCAATAGGATAGCTCTCCTCATCATAATCGAAAAGGAAATTCGCTTCCAGTTTCAATACAAAATCACGAATTGCGGGTTTGGGGACTTCTTTTTCTCGTAGATAATTTATAAGGATCCTTATACACCCTTTTGAGGATATTTGAAATAAAGAGATGAGTCCCATATCTGAATTACAGCGAAAAGTGAGCGTACCGAGCTCTTTTCCCCGCCCCCAAGATGAATCATCTGCTTCTAACTCAGTAAAGTTAATAATTTTTTCAGCCATCCGGACAATCTCACGATTCTGTCCCTTGCGGATACTGTCCATCATTTCTTCTTTATTCCAAGTCACCTGTTTTCACCCCTTACCAAATTAATAGAATAATAAAATGCTAAATGATCACATGGGAATTTACCAACATTCCTGTGAAACAGAATCGACTTTTTTAGTAATTATTTTCTTTTTTTAAAAAATTCGGACACACCCCTGGAAAGACGGGCTTTTATTCCGCCTTTCCAAGGAATCCGACTTTATTTAGTACTAACTACTGTTTAACGAGCGTACCGCAGTCGTAAACACCTAAAGAGTCAGTTAAAAACTCTGTTGGTCTGGGAACACCAAAAGCTAGTTCTGCTCCATACTGAACAGTAAGCTCTGTATTATCATCGTTTAACTCGAAGATTCCGTTTTGCAACGGCTGTACTTCTGCTGTCGTAGGAAAAAATAACTCCAGATCACTTAAAGTACAGGTCAAGTCGATCTCCATAGGGGTCTGGGTATCATCAATAGTGTAGGTGCCGCTGTAATTCACAGTGCCGTCAATATCCTCACTCTCACCATAAATATCATACGGATTTGCACCTGTGGCACTGAAACTGCCATCGGAACTCAAGGTGAGTTCATAGGTCGTCCATCCTGCACCTGCCAGTGAACCGCTTGAAAGGGTCGCGTTACCCATGTCACCCTGTGTAGAATCTGCTGTCCAAGTACCTACTATTAACTCAGCAGTTGTCAATTCCTCCTCTTCAGGATCATCCTCGCATCCGAGAAAGAAGAATCCGCCAACCACAAGAACCGCAAGTATGGGTATCCATCTTTTCTTCATACTCTCCTCCTTTTCTTATTACTGCTCCATGAAATGAAGCATTTCCTCTATCGCATCGGGACTATCTTTTAAATCATTATGATTAGCCCCCTCTAGTTGAAAATTGAACGCACCTTCTAATTTAGGACTTAGCCGAAGATCCAAAACTGTTCCATCACTCATTGTGCAACCGTCGAGATAAAACACATCCGAACCTGTACCATCGAAAATAGTCATATAACTAGTCGTTCCTTCGAAGGGTGTTTCATCCTCTTCATTTAACCAAGTTAAAAACTCCGAGTCAGGACTGCCAATTTCTTGACAAAGCGGAGTGGTTGTATCGTTATCACAGTAACAGACACCATGGTTTGCTCCTCCGATCCCTATGAAATGACTGACGCTCTCATACCGATTGTACTCCTTCATCCAAGCTCTTACTACGGTCACACCTAGAGAATGACTGATAATATCAACCTTGTTTTTACCAGTATAATCGAGGATATCGCTGACAAAATTTTCAATTTCCGATATATTGTCCATGTTCGAATTAGAACTGTAACCCCCTTGAAAATCAAGGTAACTCAATGACCATATCTCAGATGGAACGTAACCGGAATCCAAAAATGTTTGCCCGACTGTTAACCATGAGTCAGCATTGGAGCCACCATTACCATGGACAAATACTACTGGCACTCTCGTTACTTCTCCTTCTCCACCGCCCCAACCACCGAGAGTGTTACCGGTAAGATGGTCAAACTGTATAGGAAAATCATCTGGGAACCCGGCAGGCAACTCATAACTGTTTCCCTCATCTTGATCATTATCACTATCCTGAACGGCGTTTTCCTCGCATGCAGCAAGAAAAACCGAGACGATTACTATGTGATACCATTTTTTACTCATAAGGAGAATAAAATCTAATATCATCTACATACATAGTGTCAACATTAAATGTACCCAGCCAAAGCCCAGGGATATACTCTTCTGGTGTTTCGTATTCAGGAATTGCATAGGAGTAGCTCCAGTTACCTGTGGGTTCTGTTCCCGTATAAACCTCTGTTCTGGAGACACCATCAAACATCTCAATAACAGTGTTCACCCACGTGCCGTATTCAATCTCAGGCATAGCTCCCCAGTCAGGTATCTTTGCATCGGGTGCTAATCCAGTTCCAAACCACATAGATGCTCGGTTTCTCCCTATAGCATAATTCATATAGTAAGGACTAGTTCCGCCGGAAAAGTACTGTGTGAATGTTACGAATACCTCAGCAGTTGTATAAGATGCAAGATCATCTGGGACCTTGAAACGCATTTCAACTCGCCAAAAGTCCTTAGTCTTTTTCCCAGTAGTATCAGGCCATCCGTGTTCAGCATCCATCATGTTGTAAGAATTAGAATTTCCGTAGGTCATCACCAAAATCTGTCGATTGGCGTAATAGGCTGTTGTAGGAGCTGTCATCATAAGAACATTATCGCCGCCATCCTCAACTATGTGGAAACTCCCGGCTTTTGGACCAGCGTCGGAGGTGTCTGTAGGCCACTCATAGTTCACCTGCCAAAGAATATCACTGTCCGTGATGAAGTAGCCTAAAGAGTCATCTGAATCTGTTAGTGAAGAATACTCTTCGCTGAAGACTTCATCCACAACGTAAAGCGTCAAAGAGAGACTCTCCAAGGTTCCAGTCTCGGTTTCATAGGTACCCTTCACTGTCGTTATTCCCTTCGACAGTCCAGTGACAATTCCGCTTGCATCTACCGAAGCAAATGAAGGATCTGCCAATACCCAGTCCACTTGTGCTTCAGGTACAGTGTTTCCACAACTGTCCAGCACTGAAGCTGAAAGAGATGCTGTCATTCCTACTGCCACCATCTGAGAAGACACTTCTACCTCGTTCCAATTGTATTCCGATACATCCAGCGGAGTTATCTCTATGGAGGCAGCGAAAGAAATCACCGACACTTCAACACTATTACTAGTGAAACCTTCAGCCGATGCGGTAATGGACGCTGAGGGACAGTTTGCTCCTGTAACCAAGCCATCTAAATCAACAGTCGCTACATCGGAATCGGAACTGACCCATGTGAAAATTACATCTTGTATCTCTTCACCATCGGTATCGTAAGCTGTGGCTAAAAGCTGAACCGTTGAGTCAATCTCTATTGCGGCAGAAAGCGGTGTCACCACAATCTGATCAATCTCGCCCTCGGTTGATGTGGTCGGTGGTTCTTCTTGACATCCAATGAAATAGATCAAAAATCCGGTAATCATAATAAATGATGAAATTGTTGTGAACCTCATAGCCTCCTCCTTTATCAAAATCTTACCACTATTTTCCCTACAGATCGGCACTCAAAGAAAATGAACTGACACCTTCGAACAGTTCCATAGGACGGTACCCATACTGAACTTCTAAATTCTTTAAGCGAACTGAGAAACCAAGTCCAAATGATTCTTGTTCATAGTTCATTGCATATCCAAACAATAGCGAGAATTTCTCCAGAAAATCTACTTTGGCACCGGCGTGGATCCGCTGAGAGTAGTCATTAGGATAGTTTCCTTCTAATGAGACAATAATGTCAAGTACATTCGTTGAAAAGACAGATCCTGCCAATCCCACTACAAACGAGAGGGGCAGAGGATAGCTTCCATAGGAGAGTTCCTCTTGAATAAGAACACTACCCTTTTTACGTGTGTCAAAATATGATCCGCCAAAGCGCATATCCGGTCCAAAGTTCCGCATGGACATAACCAGTCTCAGATCCTTGTAGCCCATCCAATACCACGTACCTACATCGAAAGCGATACCGTTAGCAGCTACCGTGTAAACGGACTGGTTTACGATCTTCACAGTAGCTCCCGCAGCAAACCGATCGGTGAATCGCTTTGCTAGTGACAATCCCAACGCCAAATCCTGATATGTGAAGAATTCACCTGTTCCGCTCTGTTCATCTGTAGTGGTTACCTCCATCAACGGAGACCTGAGAACGACTTCACTGATTCCAACTGAAAACCCGTTTCCCAACTTCATTGATGCAGCTGCCGCCTGATGATCTAAATCCAGAAGCCATGTAGAGTAGTGAGTGGACAGACTGTATTTACTTTCCTGGAAACCGAGAGCAGCTGGATTCCAGAATGCAGCATCGGCATCAGTCACAATTCCTGTATAAGCCGAACCCATCGCCATAGCTCCAGCACCTACGGGAATCCTTAGGAATAAGGCGCCTGCAGTGCCGACTTTGTCAATTGTCTGACCTGACATTAGAGTCAACAAAAACGCTAAGCAATATGTACAATGTTTGCTTTTCACTCTCATCGTTCGCCTCGAACAATTACAAATCGCCCCGCAAACTCCTCACCATCCTCAGCTACAACACGATAAAGATAAAGCCCCGATGCAACCGCTTGACGGTTTTTAGAGAGCAAATTCCACGACTCATCTCCTGAATCATCCCACGTCTGATCATCACCTCTATTATGATCCAGCACCACAACTTCCTCTCCGGTTAACGTGTAAATATGAATGGTGCATTCTTCCGGCAAACGAGTGAAGTAGATGGTACTCTCGTAATCTTGAAGCTCCCAGTTTGCACCACCGAGGTAGGGATTTGGAACCACCTTTATTCTATCCATATTTGTAAAGGGATTGTTAGCCGGCCTAAGAGCATCCAAGGTCCGGCACACTTCAGACCATTTCCCCGACTCATTGCCATCAGTATCGTAACTTGTGATAGTGTAGAAATAGGGAAATCCCACCTGCACATCGAGGTCTAAATATGAATTCCCTGTAGGATCTGCGTCTTGATCAACCACCAGATCCCAAGCTCCAATGGAACTCACTTGACTTCGGTACACCTTGTAACCGGCGAAGTCTGAAGATTCCTCAGCTTCGCTGTCCCAGGTAAGATTCGCCAGTTTCCCGGAAACCTCTATGCTTTCAATTTCCGGCGTCTGAGGGGGCTTCAGCCAAGCTGGAATTGCAAAATTGTAGCCTACCAGCTCCTCCGCCTTTTCCGTGTTTTCCTGTAAACTCTCCAGACCCTCTCCGTAAACAATACCCACTGTGAAAGATAGTTCTCCTCCCGGTAAAATGGAGTAGGGCCCAACGGCGGAGATAATCGTATATGGGCCTTTGCTTCCGGTATCCTCATCTATAACATTAGCAGTCAGCTTATCATACAGCTCGTCTGCTCCTGCTATAGGATTCACCATAAGGTAATAGTTGAATGTTGTCCACGGCTGTGTCGAAACCTCAAGATCGTCAGAGGTTCCACCTGCTGGCGGAGCAGAAAGAAGCGCCTGCCCTACATAGTAAGGTGTCACGCCATCGTCCCCATCGTCATCGTACATGTAGGCTATTCCATTGTCAGTATCGTAAGCGGCAAAATCATCCAGTTCTCGTGTAGTAACACCACTTGCACCTACGTCAGCCGGCAAGTGATATCCTAAATGTAAATCTTCAACTGTATCTGTTCCGGTGTTAGCAAATGAATGGGTGACGAGAATGAAGTCGTCATAGTCGGGATGATTGTAACCTCGGATTTCCGTAGTATGCTCAAGATGAAGGGGTGTTGATGATGAATACTCGCTGAAGTCGCCTGTGGCTCTAAGAACCGAAACGGAACGTTCATCACCCATTTGCGTCCACTCTTGATGGAGTCCGTCTGCCTCTTGAATAGAGTAGTCCAGTTCGCTCTGTCCCAGGACACCGCCGAAGAAAACAAAGTCTTCATCCATGACGGAGCAGGTAAATGCCATGGACAACTGCAGGATGTAGTAATCATTACTACTTCCGGGATATTCAATATTACCGAAATAGCCGTAATTACTAGCATTGGGATGCACCCATATCTTCCCTACTTTAATTTCCCCTTGAGTGGCTGCGTTTAGAGGCATAATGATTACCAGCAGGCACACTACCAAAACATACAAAATCAATTTCTTTCGCGAAATCATCAGTAACTGAAACTCACTCCTACTCTTATCTCCCTATGAGGGCCGAATACCATAGGATCATCGAGAGGCCCCTCAAACTCACTTGGATGATCCAGAAGATGAGGAATCACTGGAATCCGGCGGTTTTCTCCATTATCAAAGTTTACCACATTCAGTTTGTCGAAAAGATTGATGACGAGCAGATAGATATTGGCTTTTACACCGCTAATCTCGAAGGCGTGATTTGCCTTGAGATCCACCTGCATTGTGGACGGGAGGCGCTCATTATTCTCCACAGGAAGGAGTGACTCCTGATAGCCAGTGTAAGGATAGCCGGAACCGTAGCGCGTCAACAAATTCAGACCGGAAGATTCTGACCATCTGTAGTCCACCGACAAATTCACAGTGTGCCGCTGATCCCAGTTTAGGTAATACTCTTGAACAGGCTCAAGCTGCCCTCTCGTAAATATTCTGAGGAAGCCGTCGTGATAGTCTGAGGTCTTCCCTTTTGCCACCATAAAAGTGTAAGATAAATTGACTCCCAGAGGAATCCGGTGAGTAGGAAAATGACGAAGAGTAAACTCTAAACCTTTGGAATTTCCCCAAGCTAAGTTGTCGTTCACAAACCAGGTAGGAAGTTCTATAATGGAGTCGTCCTCCTCCTTCGCAGCCTGAAAATCCGGATCGTTCAGATTGTTGGCGATGGTCGTCTCCACTAGATCACGGATATCTTTGTAAAACGCTGTGAAGTCAATCACCAAGCTGGACATCACGGCTGATCGTGCTCCTACTTCAAATGAAGTTGTGGCCTCCGGGCGCATGTCAGGATTACCATAGAGCGCAAGAATGTCATATGAATAGTTATAATTCCGATAAAGTAAATACCAATCCGGAATCTGGTAAAACTGCCCATAGGTGAAATGCAGCATGGTTCGATCCGTGAGTGGATGGGAAACTCCTAATCGGGGGCTGATCATATGTTTGATAGATGCCTGCTTCCAAGGATATGCTGGATTCTCCACGGGAATGTCGTGGTTCGGGCCTGTCCAATAATCCTGGTCAGATAAATCAGGACCCATGTCTCCCGGATCGAGATAGGGATACCAGAAACTCGAAGGTAGTACAGCATCGGGATCAAACATATCATAGCGAATGCCCACATTCATAACCATCCCTTTGAATTCGATTTTGTCCTGCAGAAAGAGTCCCAGCAGTATTGGATTCAAATCCGGTAGATTCAGTTGTTCGTTTCCAAAACCATGAGCAAAAGTGAACGGGAATCCTTTGTAGGCCAGGACTGCCTGATAGAACAGATCATAGCGGTGAAGCTCAAAACCGGTCTTAAACTGGTTGTGTTTACCGGCTTGCCATGTTAGAGCACCTTTAAGAAGAAATATCCTCAAATCCTCCTCCCTGAACAGATTGTTATCTCCGCCAATGATGTATTGCGTCCCCTCCTTGTAATCAGTGATGATCTGGATAGCTTCTGGGTTCAAGGTATCTGCAGGATCATCTGGGTTCAAGATGTTCCAGTCTTCCACTTGCGTGATATCCCACCACTTTCCGGGTTGAGCAGCTTTGTAATAGGTTCGGGAATATCCGGCAAGAACAGAATAATAGAGATTAGAAGAGAGGGTTTGATTCCAGTTGAGTGAAAATTGCTGTACCAGTGCATGACGCCTTTGAAACGTTTCAGGAATATATTTACGTCGGACATCAAACAGATCGTATTCCTTTTCAGACATCATCCCACTGACCGTCAGGTTGATCCTGGAGCCAAGCAGAAAACCGAGCTTACCGTTTACTACCAGTTCTACAAAATCATTTTCTGTATTTTCTCGTGTGGGAAGGCCGTCTTCAGCCTCAAGCCATTGAGCGGAAGCGGAGTAGCGCATCTTAGGGGAGATAAGCGTTACTGGACCACCAAGCCCAAACCGATAGCGTGTGTAACCTGAAATGTAGTCGTAGCGAGAACCGTCGTAATAGAGGGAATCCTGTTTATCAGTGGGAATGGCGGCGCCATCATCCACAGGAAGTTCAGATTCCGCATCGAAGCTCCAACTGAAACGATCACTCCCGATTCCCGTGGAGACATCTATGATACCGGAAAGGGCATTACCGAACTCAGCATTAAAACCGCCGCTCTGTACGGAAATTTCCGAGATGGCGTTGCTGTTCAAACTGAGAGCCGAGTAACCGGCAAAAGCGGTACCGTAGTTGGGTTCCTGAATGGGAATCCCGTCCACCTGCACTACAATCTCCCTTGATCGTCCTCCCCGAAGGTGAAAGCCTTTGGCGTCGCGGGTCATACCGGGATTCAGTACCAGGAGATCATTATAATCAGAAGCCGGCATGGAATTTAGCTCCTCTTTACCAATATAATTCACCGACGTTGTAACATCCTCTTGTATGAGAGGACGTTCTGCTGTGATGGTTATTTCTTCCCCTTTCAACGATTCACCTACCATCTGGAAATCAATATGAGTGGTAAGATCAGATAACACCTCAACACCGTTGATTCTCACAACTTCATAACCAATCATCGTCGCCTGCAGTTCATACAGGCTCGGTGAAACGTTTATTATCATGTAGTCACCTTCAGAATCCGTAGCAGCACCTAAGTAAGTTCCTACGACAACTATGTTAACACCCTGCAATAGCTCATCGGTCTCTTGATCAGAGACATGTCCAACGATCTTCCCGGGCAGTTGTGCTGATACATACCACGGAACCATCATAGCAATCAGAAAAACCGAAGTGATGTTGCCTGTTCTCACACTTTCTCTTTCCTTGATAAAGTCAGGTATCCGTAATAAAGCCCCATCACAGCGAGCCCTGCAATAATCCCATACGCTGCAGTCAACCCGGGATTCAGAAAATCACCTTTTAGAAGTATCCCTTCCCTATTAGTAAGAATGGAGAATTTGGCATATTTAAAGACAATGTGTACGCTCACCGAAACAACCGAAGCAATTAGTACCATCCATTTATTCACGTTCTTTACAAACATCCCAAACAGGAGTGGAATAAAAGTGGCATTGAAAAGAGCGTAGATCCAAGTCTGTGCGAAAATGGCTACAGAGAACTCCTTATAATAGTGTTGGAAATAAGCTAAGACATAAGCGATAATACCCAAAAATACCAGACTATACTTACTCACTTTCAGCGCCAGAGTTAGCTGATCGCTTCTTGACACATTCTTAAGCTGTTTTCTCCGAAGTACAAGGTAGAAATCATTGGCGACGATAGCCGACAACGCCACCAGAATCCCATCGAGAGTCGACATAGCTGCGGCCAGCAAAGCTATAGAGATAATAACCGCCACTGTAGGACTGAAAGTTTGTACAATGTAAAATGTCGCCACATGATCTACATTGGCGAGATGTTCAGGTCCAAACTTGATACGAGCAAACAGTCCGATGAGTAGTACTAGCGAAAAAAGAATGCCCATACAGATAGCAATGGTGAGATACTTGTTCACATCTCGGTCGCTCTTAACATAGAGAGATTTAATTAGAAAGTGGGGCTGAACGGTGAGGGCAAAACCCACAATGAAATTGGCGATGAACACCTCGAAGAAGTTGCGGAAGAGGAGACTTTGAGGATTGATGGCATGAGCCAGAACAGGATTCTCAGTTGCAAGCGCGGATAGGAGCCCATCCTTGAAGTAGGGAAGTCCGGAAACGATAAGGACAATGGCTATGACCAGCATCACCACTCCTTGAGCAGTATTAGTGTAGGCGTGAGCATAGGTCCCCCCGAACATGATATATGTGAAAACGAATACTATGATAAACGCCAATGAAATCTCGAAATGGTAAATAGGGAAGTAATTGACTAAACCAAGTGTAAAGTCAATCAGTATAGCCGAGCCGTAAGCGATGAGTACCACCATAGCAATCAACAGCAGGTTCACTGCAGCAAAGATAAGGGTGAAATTTCGGTCATCGTACCTCTGTCCAATCCACTCAGGAACCGTGAGGGCATTGGATTGGTAGCCGAACTTCCTGAATCCCTTTGAGAGAATTACAATACCAAGAAAGAGTCCCAGCCCGGCTGCTACGCCATAGCCCATAACTGCCGAGAAACCAAAAGCATAGACAATCCCGGGGTTGATAACGAATGTAGCCGTGCTGGTCATGGTTGCCGCAAGTGCAAAGGCTACTATCCAGGGACTCATGTCCCGGTTACCAACAGCAAAACTGTCAAGCGATTTCGTTTTCTTGTTCCCAAGCCAAGCGAGGAAAATGGTTACCACCACGTATAGAAGGAACAGAATCCACTTAATCATTACAGCCTCTCCTTACCACTCAAACGCAATTGCACCCATGGCGTACCCACCGCCTGACCCCACTAATACTACCAGATCACCTTTCTTGATTCTATCGGTCCGCACTGCCTCATCCAGCACCATAGGGATACACGCCGACCCGGTATAACCGTAGCGATCCATCACCCAGTGCGTTTTCTCCATAGGAAGGCTAAGCTCTTTCATCACCTCCCGTATAGTGTTTATGTTAATCTGTGTGAAGATGATGAAATCTATTGCTGAGATTTCCCTTCCCGCTTTCTCTATAATGCTCCTCGTTAACCGTGGCCAGTTATCGAAGTTTACATCACCCGGGAACTTTTTCACAAACCGCACCTGGTGTTCTCCTGCCTCAATTCGTTCAGGAGTGATGGGGTGCCACGTACCACCGGCATAAATTCCCATGTAGTCATGGAACTGACCGTCAGCATGAAGCTGCGATGCCAGATAGCCTGGCTCATCTGCTGCCTGCAGAACGATCGCACCTGCCCCATCGGCAAAAATAGTGGCCGTATAAAGGTCGTTGAAATCGAGGTACTTACTCATGGCATAGGCTCCAACGACTAGAACGTTTGTGTATCTCTTATCAGTAACGATATATTTGACAGCGATGTCCAATCCCGTCACAAAAGCGGCGCAGGCACAGTTGACATCGAAGGTCCCGGCATTTTTTGAGCCCAGCATATGCTGCACTTTAGATGCAGTAGCTGGCGATAAATACTCCGGTGTATCTGTTCCAATTATGATAAGATCAAGTGCCTCCGGCGAGAGACCGGCTGCCTGAAGAGCGTTCTGGGCTGCTGCCTGGCACAGGTCAGCTGTAGATTCATCCTCTTCACAAATGTGTCGCTCATGGATGTTCAAGGTACCACCCACAAATTCATCCACATCTTCTCCCAAAAGTGGAATAAAATCTGCATTGGTCATCACTTTATCAGGGGCATACATACCGGTGCCGACGATTCGTGCAAAACGCTTCATTTATTCTCCCCTAGATAATTCATCAATATCTCGTTAAACTCATCCACACATTCGAACATGGGAAAATGCCCGCAATTTTCCATTGTCTCCAGCTGGGCATGAGAAATAGACTTCATGGCTTTTGTTGAGACAAAGTGCGGAACGAGAGCATCCTGCCGTCCCCATATAATCAGTGTGGGAATCTCTGTCGCTCCAATCCGCTCTCGTACTGTAGTCTTCAGCATAATTTCCATCGCTTGTACCATAGCATGCGCGTAGCCTTTGTACTCTTCTCCACTTGCCAAAAGTCCCGCTCGACGGAGGGCATATCGCTCTAGCTCAGGAGTCCACTCTGTCCCTAACTTCCTATAGTTCTGCACAGCTTGTTCAACTGTGGTAGCCAGAATAGTTTCCACGGTAAAACTCGCCCGAAGGGTCTGCTTTAATGCCTTGGGAAACTGCTGAATCCCTGCAGGACTGATAAGAACCATAGTTTCTATTTTCTCGGGACGGGCAGTTCCATAAATCATAGCAACACAACCACCATAACTATGCCCCACGAGCGTAGCATTCTCAATACCGACTTCACGGTATAGTTCGTCAATCAGCCCAATGATAAACTCTTCAGTGAACTCAATCTCCGGTTTATCTGATTTCCCGAATCCCGGATAATCCACGGATAAGACTCGAAACTCCTTCTCAACTACAGGATAAACCGTCTCGAAATTGGTAATATCTGATGCTTGGCCATGGAGAAATATGACTGGCTTTCCCACACCGGTATCAATATAAGCTACCTTGTGACCTTCGTAAATGAACGTCTTTTCAGAGTAATTGTAGTCCACTTCTTTGAACGATATCTCCTTTATTTCATCTGTCAGTTGAGCCAAAGCCGGCATAGTTAATCCTACTAATACAAGGATAACCATTCGCCAGACACTGTTCATAATTTCCCGGCCTCCCAATCCTCCATAAACTTGGCAAACATGTCGTGGAGCTGGGAATGAAAGAGTTCCATTCGATGAAACCTTTCTTTTACCTCTGGTTCCAAATTGTCGCTGGTTTCTAGAATTGAAGCTGCAATCTGTTGGTTACGTCGTATCAGCCACAAGTTTCGTCGGGCCGAGCGCGAAAAAGGATGCTCTGTAATCTCATAGTATGTTTTCCGATCGCCAGGTTTACGGACACTGCGAATCATACCAAACTCCTCCAACAATCGTGTTTCCACACTAACAGGTCCTTTGCTCACCTGTAAAAGATGAGTAATGTCATCCAGAGAAAGAGCGTCCCTGTTCGATAACAGAAGTCCCACAATGCGCCCCCTAACATGCGGCTGTCCAAAAGCAGTGTAGCCATTACCAAAATCCTCAATCAACTCCTTGCGCTCTATAGTTAGTTCCTCACTCATTTGTTTTATCCCTCTTCCTGAAGAAGAGCAGGCCGCTCGCAATATAGCGCCTCAAGCTCTTCTTTATAATATTCATATACTTTCTTCCGCCTTACTTTCAGAGAAGAAGTCAACAGTCCGTTAAGTGGTGTAAAGTTCTCCGGGATAATCCTAAAATATTTAATTGTCTCGAATGAAGCCAACTCACTATTCAAGAGGTTAATGGATTCCTGCACCAACTCCTCGACAGTAGGTGAGACGCAAAGTTCTTCCCAACTGTCGAAAGTTACACTGTTCTCCTTTGCCCACTGTTCTACAATAGAACGACTCAGTGTCACTGCTGCAACGAGGTACTTCTTCCCATCACCATAAACCACGAGATGTTCTATATACGGATTGTCTCTGAATTTCAATTCTATATTCTCTGGAGGAATATTCTTTCCTCCTGACGTTACAATAATCTCCTTCTTCCGGCCGATAATCTTCAGAAACCCACCGTCTAACCATTGACCTACATCGCCAGTTCTTAACCAACCGTCCTGTGTAAACACCTCTTTCGTCGCCTCAGGATCCTTATAGTACCCCTGAAATACTACTGGACCTCTTGCCAGGATTTCACCATCCTTTGCCAACTTAATATCAACGCAAGGATACGGCTTCCCCACGGAATCAAAATTGTAGTCATTATGCCTATTCATAGTTAATGTGGGAGAGCACTCTGTCAGACCATAACCTTCAGTAATCCACATTCCTGCTTTCAAGAAGAACTCCTTTACCTCCCGCTTCAGACCAGCTCCACCTGACAGAAGAAAGGTGATCCTGCCACCTATGAGCTTACGTAATGTTTCAAGCTGTTCATCCTCATTCTCAGAGGAAGAAATTGTCAATTGAAAAAGTTTCTCGAAATACCCGGGAACGCTCATGAAAAGATGTGGCTTTATCTCTGGTAAAAGCTGAAGTACTTCCAAGGGATTTGTCAGGTAACTTGTAAAGCCTAGGATGTTCCCAAGACCAAGAGCCCCCCAACCGAAAATATGAGAATTTGGTAGCCAATGGAGGTCAACACTCTCAGATAATACCAACGGACCGTTAATATCGAGCCAATCGTTAGTACTGGCGATGAGACTTCTGTAAGTGAGTGGCACTCCTTTGGGACGGCCGGTTGTTCCTGAGGTGTAAAGCATTTGTGCAATATGATCTTCCGTGGTTGTCTCAATTAGTTCTTCAATTATATCCGGGTGAGTCACTTTATGATTCTCACCCATGCGATAAAATTCATCGAAGGAAAAACAGTGAAGGTTATTACTGTTTTGCTCGATATCACCCTCCATCACAACCACGTATTTCAGTATAGGGAATCTCATTTTTGAAGACAGTAGTAGCTTTAAAAGAGATAAATTTCGAATGAACAGGAGTTTTATATCGGAATGGTTCACTATAAATCTTGCCACGTCTGCAGTAGAATTATGATAGATAGGAACCAATACTGCTTGAGCGGTGGCTATCCCTATTCCAGCATAAATCCACTCCAGACTATTATCACTATAGATACCCACCTTGTCGTCAGTATTGATTCCAATCGATTTTAGAGCATGAGTAATCAACTCTACCCGTTTCCGATATTCCGACCACAGGATTGACTTCCACTCTCCACCATTCTTCACCATAAACCGTGGCTTATCAGCCCAATGTTCCGCTTGGTCAAAAAATACTGCTTGGGTTGTCTTCAATATCTCAGTGGTCATATCCTATGTTTGGTAAATTTCAAACGTTCCATATACTCCAACATTTACAAAATTATTCGGTAAGAGTCAATAGATATAAACAAGAGAGATTTCCCTTCCTGCCCTTCACCCGCAACCATTAACTTCTCGCCATGATCACCACTCAAGATCACCGCCTCCGGGGAATCATCCTACTCATCATGACAGCTCTACTCTGGAGTCTCGGTGGGCTGCTTATAAAACTAATTAACTGGAACCCCATGGCTATCGCCGGGACAAGAAGCGGTATCGCCGCCTTAATGATATTTCTTTACCTCCGCCGTCCAAAATTCACGTGGAGCAAGTACCAACTGTGGGGTGCCGTCGCCTACAGCGCAACGGTACTGCTCTTCGTGCTGGGGAACAAAATGACTACTGCCGCCAATACGATCCTCCTCCAGTACACGTCCCCCATCTGGATAGCGCTGTTCGGGGGATGGTTCTTGGGTGAGCGGGTAAAATGGCGAGATTGGCTGTTCATCACTTTTGTCCTGTGCGGGATGGTGCTTTTGTTCATGGATCAGCTCTCCGTCACCGGTTTCTGGGGTAATATAGCAGCGGTGGTAAGCGGTATCTCCTTCGGCTGGCTAACGATGCTCATGCGGAGGCAGAAAGCGGGTTCACCGGTAGAGACCGTACTGCTTGGGAATATCCTGACTTTCATAATTGCACTACCTTTTATGGCTCAGGGGCCGCTTCCTCCGGCAGGTGACTGGGTCTATCTGCTGCTGCTCGGTATCTTCCAGCTTGGACTTTCTTACATCCTTTATGCTGAAGCGATAAAACACATTACGGCTCTCTCTTCTATTTTAATCGCCATGATTGAGCCCATTCTGAACCCTTTGTGGGTGCTGCTGATTATTGGAGAAGTACCGGGATCGTGGGCTGTGGTGGGAGGAGTGATTATCTTGGGAACGGTGACTCTACGAGCGGTACGGGAGGCAGGAAGAGCCTAAATATTTTTTACCGAACTAAGCCTACCTCTTCAGCTATTTCATCAAATGTTTCCATTGTGATAGCTGGATGTGAAACAAAAAGTATTCCTAGCTTATTTGTCAAAGCAATAGAAAAACGTGTAGTGGTTTCTACATCAGGAAAATCAACAACTAATACCAAATCATCTTTTCTCCTACCTACCAAAACATGTATTTGAATTATTTCGCCGCCATAGTCTTTTACCATTGCTTCAATTTCTTTAGTCCTGCCGGCTGATACATCGCGAAACATCTCAGCATCATACGTACCAAACATATAGAATGTTTTCATATAATTATCCTCCAAGACAGTATTTGTTTTCTAAGCATTTTCCAACCTGTAGAATGTAGAACCTCTAACGTTAAATAGCAATATCAACTAAAAGGAGTTTGAAGAATTTAGGATTATCTAATTGTGATTTATGATGTGAGAGAGTCTAAACGAGTTTTGGAAAAAATGAGATAAGACTTATTTCTATAATACAACTTTCCTGGAAACAGTTCCAGTCTCCCCTTCCAACCGTAAAACATGTATACCACTCACCAGTTCAACTCTCAATCACTTTTTTGTGAAGAGAATCCAAAGCCCCTTCCACAAGTGCTTCCACATCAAGATTTTCCTCTGCCTTTTGAAGCTGCTCGACAGTCGCCTTGGTAGCGGGCTGTTTGGGTTGAAAGTATGCACAACAGTCCTCATCAGGAAGGATGGAAATATCGTAAGTACCGATTTCCTTAGATTTGTTGACGATCTCCTGTTTGTCCATTCCCACCAAAGGCCGGAGGATAGGCATAGACGTGACCGCCTCAATAGTCTCCATGTTCTCTATGGTCTGAGACGCCACCTGACCTAACGATTCACCGGTAATAACGGCGTGAGCTCCTTCCCGCTTGGCTAGTGCTTCAGCAATCCTGAACATGAATCGACGGTAGAGGATGATGCGGTATTTCTCATGGCACTTCTCGATAACCTCTTCCTGAATGGGTGCCAATTCCGCTAAAAAAAGAGTTGCCCTAAGCTGATGTTTCTGAAAGACTTTGATAACATCCAGCACCTTTTTGATGGAAGCATCACTGGTGTATGGTACAGAGTGAAAGTGTAAATAATTGATAAACGCACCTCGCTTCATCATCTGCCACGTTGCCACCGGCGAATCTATCCCGCCTGAGATCATACTCAGCACCTTTCCTCCCATGCCTACTGGGAGACCGCCAAAACCGTCAATCCGATGAGCGTAAACAAACGCTGAATCCTCTACCAAATCAATGTGACAGTTCACATCAGGCTGAGTAAGATTCACTTTCTTTCCGAACTTCTCAACAACGGCAGCGCCTATCTCTTCATTCATCTTCTGAGTTGATAGTGGGATATTTGGGTCTGACCGCCTTGTGGTAATGCGGAATGATTCCCCCGGAAGCGTTTTAACGAGTTCCAATGCTGCTGCTTCCAATATCTCTTTTTTCTGTTCCATCCGAGTAGCCGGAGCGAAATAAACCAATCCAAATGTGTTTCGCAGAACTTCCTTCATGCTGTCTAGCGATTCCCTGCCGATTTTCGAAAGTTCAATAACAATTCGGCCTCGTACAGTTCGGATTTCTGCATAACTCCCCGGGCAGGCGGCTTTCAAACCGGCTTTCATATTGTCCTTGAGTTTTCTCTCAAACTGCCGGCGATTCTTCCCTTTGGTTCCGATCTCGCCGTAGTGGCAAAGGATGTGAGTCGGCACCATCAGAATCTGCTAGCTAACTGAGCACCCAGGTGAGCTCCGTAGAAAAGACATCCTGTGGCTAACGTACCAATGGCAAGATAAATATACTTCAGTGATTCAGAAGGAAGCTGACACTTGTTAGTCCAGCGCCAGATCAACAGACCGGTAAAAACAACAGTTGCCAAAAGTAGTGTCGAACCGTGCGTTTCAAATATAGGAAAAGGATTTTCCATATGACCAAATAAAAGTGCATCAGAAGTAAAACCGCTTAGGACCGACGCAAATGCGCCTACTACTCCAAATAACAGACACCACCAACCGGCATGACTCAGCGATTCTTTCCTGAAGACTACACTGAGAAAATCAAACAAAACGCTGACTGATAGCAGCGAGATGGGGAAATGAATAATCAGTGGGTGAACAGAATCTAATTGCCACGGATACATAACAGATCTGCTAAACTTTTAATGGTTCGAACGTAACGTCCAGATCAGAAAGGAGAGAAACAAAAACAGAGGGAAGTTTGTCCATGGCGACGGAAGCACCTCTATATGCAAAAAAATCGACACATGATTCCATTGTACTCATTTCACAATTAGGATGGGGAATGCCGCTTTTTCCAGCGTCTTAATGGGCTTACTACCCAGAAAAAATTTCTTTAGTGGTGATTTACTGGAAGCACCCATGACCATTAGGTGAGTCTCGCTGGCAAATTCGACAAAAGTGTCAACTGGATCACCGGTAAGAAAGTGTTGTTTGTGAGGAATCCCTTTGCTCTTTAGAAAACGTCCGGCAGCCTTCGCTGCGCGACTGTAACCAGGACCAAAATTTTCGGATTTTGACACTGTTAACGTATCTACTTCCATCCCCTGATTTGCGGCAATGGTAGCACCAAACCGGACGGCCCGCTTGGTGGCCTTGCTGTCATCCACCAGAAGCAAGAGCCGGTAGTCACGTCTGGTATCGAAGCTCTTCACAACAAATATGGATGTGGGAATGTACTGAATCAGATCGTGCGCCATGGATCGTTTCTGACTTCCACCGATAATGGTAAGAGTGTAATCCTCCTTTTGAGCCTCACGTCTCAATTCATCAATGATTTCACCTTCCCGGAGAATGAGATCCACCTTCCTCCCATAGCTCCCCTGTAGTACCATCCTGATGCGGTCGTTCTCCTGTACAATATTTTCCGGATTGAAACCGTTAACCTGCTCGCTTTCCAAATAACCGGATGAATTCAGGTAGTCAAATGCCCAGCGGAGAACATCAATTCCCGGATGGTAGATTTCCCACTTGACCATGGAATCGAGAGCCAGATTGACACGCCCGGCAAACATCTCTTTTGGTTTTGAACCCACATAAACAACACTGAGATCCGCATCAAACGCTTTGGCAATACGCGAGCCAATATTGAGCGTAGGTTCAGAATATTCCTTACTCCCTACTGCCAGAAGAAATTTCATAGTCTTCTCATCCTCATCGCTTCACAATCTTGTACAAAATTTTTCATTTTGCAATCTCCAATTTTTATCAAAATAGGGGCCACAAAAGCTGAGATACCAACAACAGCACTATTACAGACATAATAAAGAGCTTCCCGCCTGCTTTCAGGAAATCACCTCGTTTCACCAAACCGCTTGAGTGTATGATCATGCATGTAGGAGACGCCACAACAGTCAGATAGGCGAACGCCGATGCCAGGGCCGCAGCAAATCCCATGATAATAGGGTCGCCTCCCATATTGAGCACAATAGGTCCGATGACCGCCACTGCCGCAGCGTTACTGAGAAAATTAGTCAGAATTGCTGACAGCAGGATAGCTACTGTAATTTGAAGCAGTGGTGAATCGCCAGCTACAAACTGGAGAGCATCCATAGCTCCGCCGGCTATCCACTGGGCTAGACCAGTGTTGTTTATCTGGATACCGATAGAGATGGCTGCGCCGAAGAGGAGTATAACGCCCCAGTTAGTATTTCGGTTTAAATCGGACCAATCCACCAGACCGAATGCTAAGTACATAAACACTCCGATCAAGGCAATGATACCCAAGCCTATTGTGTGACCGAGGAAAACCCATCCTAAGAACACACCCATAAAGACAGCAATGGCAAGATACTCTCTGCCCTGCATTTTTCCTCCCTTAGTTACCTGAACCTTCAGTTTCCGGACAGCAGTATCGAGAACCCTCTGTTTCGGTCGGAATGTCGTGAGGAGAATTATCACAGCCAGCGGAATTTGGATTAAGAGCATTGGATAAGCGTGTTTCATCCACTGTAGATACGAAACAGTTCCGTGTCCGAATTCTGTCCAGTAGCCCATCATGATGACATTCCTCCCTCCGCCTGACGGCGTTCCGATGGAACCCATGGCGCTGCCGTAAGCGATAGAGAAAAGGAGCAGCGATGCCAGTACTGCTACTTTCTTCGGATCCGAGCTTGTACTCCTCACAAGGATCAGTCCCACGGGCATCATCATGGCGGTCACCGTGTGCTCTCCGATGAACGATGAGAGCAACGCACAAATGGTGGTAAAACCAGCGGCTATTCGCCAAGTCTTATTTCCGGTCAAACGGATGATTCCCAGCGCCAGTCGTGAATCGAGCCCCTGTTTTACAATGGAAACAGCAAGCATAAGCGATCCCATGATGAAGAAGACGGCATCACTCATAAAGCTCGACGCCACTTCGTTAGGCTCGGCAATCCCGAAAACCACTTGAAGTATGAGTATCATCATGGCAACTGCTGGTAAAGGCACCGGTTCAGTAATGATCAGTACCAGAGCCATTATAACTATGATCAGAGTATGGTAAGCACCATCGGGGCGGGATAAATCTGACATGCCGGACGGGGCAGGGAGAAGATAGAGCACAATCCCTACAATAATAGTCAGCAAAAGCCACCGCTTCTGTCGAATCCAGTAGAGTACGTTGGCGATTACTTGGTTAGATATTTGAAACATTATTTAGGCAGAAAGTTACAGAGCAACGACTAACTATACTCTAAGAAACTTCATTTTTCGGTTGGCAGTTCATGCCGGCATTCGGACGGAATTTTTGTCCCGTTTTCCAAAACGGCCCACTTCCAGATGGGGACTCGTTTCTTCAACTCAGAGATAAACCATGCCATAGCTTCCAGTCCCTCTGCCCGATGCTCCGACCAGATGGAAACATGAATGGCGGATTCGCCTACCGGGATCTCCCCAACTCTGTGACGACAAAAAATATCTGATATAGGATATTTTTCTGCAGTTCCAGCGGCAAGACTTTGTAGTTCTTCTTCTGCCATTTCTTCGTAATGTTCATAGAAGAGCCCCCGGATGGTTTCTCCATTTTCGGTTGAACGTACTCTCCCGTTAAACACCAACTCCGCTCCATCATTATGATGAGAATCTTCGCTTGGAAACGGTTCAATCTTTCCTGAAACGATTTCTGTCTTAATCACTATTCACTACCCAATCCAAATTCCGAAATCAAATCATCCACCTTGCACCGGAGGAATAAGCGCTACTTCATCACCATCTTTAAGTTCTACAGCCTCAGGTGTGTATTTCTGATTTACAGCCACCCGAAGACTAACGCCTTCCAGCAGGTCACCGGCTTGGTCCCGAACCTTCTCTACTAGATCAGACGTAGTCACTCCTTCTTCAAGATGAAATACAAGTTCATCTTTCCCCAAATGATATCTCACTTGCGAAAAACATTTAACTATTACTTTCATTCATTCCTCAATCTAATTCAATAATATCCATCGAATGATTTAATCCGTCGTACAAAAGAAGTTTACCGGAGAGGTTCGGCTCCACACCCAGGATTATCTTCACCGTCTCCAGTGCTTGAATATTGCCGATTATTCCGGGGAGCATGCCCAGAACTCCTGTGTCAGCACAACTGTCGCCGGTGGCGGACTGCTCTGGGAAAAGGTCAGCATATCGCGGACCGCCATTGTAGTTGAACACCGACACCTGTCCCTCAAAACGGTAGAGTCCGGCATAAACCAGAGGAACAGAATGGTCCGAAGCATACTCATCTAAAACGCGGCGGACAGCTAATGAATCGGTGGCATCCACAATAACATCTGTACCCGAAAGGAGATCATCACGATTTTCTGAAGTCAAAAAAACATTTTTCATCTCAACTTTTATTACAGGATTGAGACTTGAGATTCGCTCCACCGCCGCTTCTACTTTGGACCGGCCAACATCGTCCGAGCTATAGAGGGGCTGCCGCGGAATATTGGATAGCTCCACCACATCACCATCAATGAGCCTAAGAGTACCTACTCCGGCGGCGGCGAGATACTGGGATACCGGGCAGCCAAGTCCACCCATCCCAACAATCGTTACTTGAGCCGCGGCCAGAGCTTTCTGACCTTTCACTCCCACTTGCGGCAAGACCATCTGCCGAGCGTAGCGGCTGAGATCTGCCTTCGATGACTCGAACTCGTTCCACGCCTGAGCGCCACCCAACAGGCTGACAACATTCTCAGCACCATTTTCCCGGATGAGCCTTTCTGTACTCAAACCGTATTGGCAAACAATTACCACTGGGTTATCATCTATAGTACTGAAATCCAAATCTTCTTCGGCAACTATAGTTGCATCAAGAGAAACAATGGGATCCAGTTCATGTTGTTCTCTCGGACGGATATCTACAACTCTAAAGGATTTTCCCTCATCCAACCACTTCTGTAATTCTTGTGGAGAAATTATCATCGAATCGTTTTCCATGGTAAAATCCGAATGCGAATTTCCTCTCCGGGTTCAAAAAGTCCATCTCCCGGTTCACCCCCCAAAATACAATTGGCTTCCAAAGATGACGATAGCATATGTGATCCAATTTTAGTAGACGGTTTGCAAACTAGTTTCCCATCTTCCAACCATGCGTGACCAAATAAATATCGGTATTTTACTTTTTCCCGAGGAAATGGTTCAGCCAAAATACCGGTTGTTGGTTTTGACTCCGGAATTCCCATCATGGTTTCCAGAACGGACCAGACCCATTCCATAAACCCGATATAGGATGATACGGGATTCCCAGGCAGTCCAAAAATCAAGGTGTTATTCCCCGTACCGAAAAAGAGCGGTTTCCCCGGTTTCTGTGCCACTTTCCAGAAATACTCCTGCACACCTAATTCCATAAAAACATCCCGCACATAATCGAACCTGCCCATGGAAACGCCGCCGGAAGAAATGATCACATCACAAGTTTCCAATGCTTTGGATAAAAAAGACCGCAATGCATCCTTATCATCCTTAATTACATTCCGTATGGTGACTTCACCTCCAGCCTTTTCAACCAGCTCCGCAAAAACAAACAGGTTGGAATTATAAATTTCCCCAGGTTCAAGTTCATTGCCTGGCTCTACCAATTCATCCCCTGTACCAAAGATAGCAATGCGCGGTTTTTTCGCCACTGAGATATCTCCATATCCAAAAGAGGCCAAGATGCCTATTTCACTAGGGGTAATGCGGGTTCCTTTGGAAATCAAAACATCCCTTTCCCGAATTTCTTCTCCTTTTTTTCGAATATGTTTTCCGGGATGTGCTTCCAAAAATATTTTGACTGCATCTGGTTCTGAAAATCCGCTTGTGTCCTCCACCATTACCACCGTATCGGCACCAACTGGTATCTTTGCCCCAGTCATACATTGAATACATTCACCGGAACCAAGTGTTACATCACTGGGCGTTCCTGCCGAACTGATACCCACTATTTTAAGTGATACAGGATGTGACTGGTTCGCACCTTGCGTATCGACTGCTCGCACCGCAAACCCATCCATGGCCGAATTATCAAACCGTGGCATAGGGAAAGTAGCTGTAACATCCTGGGCAAGAACCCTATTCTCTGCTTTACCTAATGGAACATTTTCCATTTCTGATGGAAAAATTTGGTTTTTAATAATTGTTTTTGCTTCTTGAACTCGTATCATAAGATATCCCTTAATAAAAAAATGATGGCAATAATAACTATAGTGCCCATGACCTTTTGAATTGTTTTCGCATCAAAACGGACGGCACCCAAATAAGACCCTCCAAATCCGCCGACGATAACAGCACCTGCCAACGGCAAAATGAAATCTGCATCAAACATACCTGATTGTGATCGAGCAATTACGCCTGCCAGAGAATTCACCCAAATGAACATGGCACCGGCTGCAGCGGCTTCTTTTTCTGACCCAAGACCAAACATGATAATCAAAGGCACCAGGTATATCCCGCCGCCGATCCCAACAGTTCCCGCTACAAATCCAAGAACAGCGCCCAAACCTAGAATAAAAAACCACTTTTTTACTCCAGATAATTGGAATGAAAACTGTAGGTTGTTAAGGAAATAAATTCTTATTACCACCAGCATGAGTGTTATTAATAATAACAGCTGAAATATGTCCTTGGACAATATCAATGTCCCCGCTAAATAGGCCATGGGAATGGACGTCAGCATAAACGGTCCAATTAGACCCAGTCGACCATGGCCATTACGCCAGAAGTTGATCACACCGATAGAGGTAACAATCAGGTTTAAGGCTAATGATGTGGTGGGAATCCATTCATACTCGACATCGAAAATAGCCATAGCCATGAGTGCTGTATAAGATGAGCCACCACCTAATCCAACACTGGAATAAATGAAAGCAACCAATACAAATAACAATGGGAGCAGATAATCCATTAATGTTTTTCACCTTTCATCATATGAAATGAATGAAAAATAGTCGGAATCAACACGCTCAGCGCATCTTTGACCGCACCCGTACTCCCCGGTAGACAAATGACAATTGCCCCGTCCACTACCCCGGCCGTTAACCTGGACAGCATGGCTGTTTTTACTTTTCCACGACCGTAGGCATGTAGTGCCTGTTCCACACCAGGCAGTTTGGAATCGAAAATATCTTCTAACGTTTTAATGGTTAAATCTCTCGGCCCCAGCCCTGTGCCGCCAGTGGTGATAATTAATTCCACTCCAGCTTTAATCCAGTTTTGAATTGTGGGCGTCAATTCATCAGAACCATCAGGTAGGACTTTCTTATTTTCGACAGAACATCCTGAATCGGAAAATCCCGTAATTAATAGGGGACCTGACTTATCTTTACTTTTCCCGGATGACACACTGTCACTGATGGTGATGACACCAACCTGTGGGCGATATTCCGTGGCATGATCAGATTTTCCACCCACTTTTTCAAGAAGATTGATTTCGCTGATAGTCATACTTTTATCTACGGCTTTACACATATCATATATAGTGAGTGCCGCAATGGAAACTGCAGTAAGAGCTTCCATCTCCACACCGGTAGCTTCCCGTGTCTTCACGGTAGAACAGATGCCAATCCCATCCTCCTGAATGTCGAATTCGAGATCAATCCAGCTCAGATTCAACTGGTGGCAGAGCGGTATCAACTCCCAAGTCTTTTTCGTAGCTTGAATACCGGCAATCTTCGCAGTAGTCAGCACATTCCCCTTCGGAAGTTTGTCATCATGAATTGCTGAAATAGTTTCAGGAAGCATGGATATTTTTCCTTCTGCTTTCGCTATTCTTACCGAACTCATTTTATCTGTTACATCCACCATTTTTGCGTTTCCATCTTTATCCAAATGTGAAAAATCATTTATATTTTTCTCCATTTATATCAACCCCCGATCTGAGTCATACTTTCTCGATGATGACCATTCAATTTCTGTGCTTCCCAACCATCTTTTTGCTTTAGCCACATAGCTTGCTTGAACATAAGACTGATATCTTCATCCTTAGCTCCACTGCGCATAAGATCCCTTATATTAATCTCATTATCGGAATAGAGGCAGTTACGTATCCTGCCGTCGGCAGTGAGTCTAACTCGATTGCACATATTACAGAAACTTCGAGTAAAAGACGGAATCACTGATATTTTACCTCTGTATCCCCCAACCTGATATATTTGTTCTTCAGTAGAACTCCCTGTGACTGTGTGTAATTTTGGATATAGAGTATGTAGAATTTCCATAATTTCTTCTGCACCAATAAATTTTCCTGTCTTCCAGATCTGATGGGCATCGAAAGGCATCAACTCGATGAAGCGTACCGTAAGATCACTGTTTTTGGTTAGTTCAATAAAATCGCCTATCTCATCGTCGTTGAATCCACGCATAGCTACAACATTTACTTTGACGGAAGAAAAACCAATCTTAAGAGCAAGTGAGAGTCCTTTCAGCACTTTATCCAGTCCTTCCCGCCTGGATATCTTTTTAAACCGGTCTGCTCGAAGTGAATCGAGACTGATGTTTACACCATCTACACCTGCAGCGAGAAGCTCGCTTGCCATCTTCTTTAGGAGCAGACCATTTGTCGTAACGTGGATAGATTCAATTTCGGGAACAGTCGCAACTTCCCGGATAAGTGGAATAAGATCTTTATAGATTAACGGTTCTCCGCCAGTGAATCGGACCTTCCTGACTCCCAGCGAACTGGCAATACGAATTAGTCGAAACATTTCGTTCGCCTTTAACCTTTTCTCAGCCGGTTGGAAATGAATACCCTCTTCCGGCATACAGTAAAGACACCGGAGATTACACTGTTCGTTCACTGCGATTCGGAGATAATCAAAAACTCGACCATATTGATCGAGTAGTACATTGCCGTTCGATGGGGATACTGCTGGTTGAGCGGAAATATGTTTTTCTTTTATGACCATGAAATCTCCTTCCAATTAGGGAGCTAATCCCGGCGTTTCCTCCGGTACCGTACCGGCCTCATACCCTATCCCAGTTGAGGACTTAGGCAATTCGGCTTAGAAACTTCAGTTGCTGAAATTTAGCGATTTTTCGCAGACAAACACAGGATATTGCTCTATGTTCTCAAAGAAAGATTATAACATACCTAACTAATGTATACATCAGCTTTCAGGAAGGGCGCGCGATCTAAATCTTATTACGTCTCTGGACAAAAACAGCAATAACCAATTTCATCACATCTTACTTTCATTTCTTCCCATTTGGCAACATCCGTAATACTCTGCAGGGCCATAGGATATAATATATTATTTTCTTTATCAATATGCTGACGGAGCGTGCTGCACAGTTCAAATATTAATCGGGATACTTTCTCTACTCGAACTGACCAGTCTTCATCAATATTTTCTGTTTCACTTTTTAAGTCATGTTTCATCTCCCGCATCATTTCATGTTCCATGCGCATGACCTGGGTGGGACCAGAAATCCCCATATCTTCAAGTGTCTGGAAGAGAACCTGTTCTTCCCGTTGATGATGGGGTTCTGCACCAATAATCTTAACTGCCAGTTCATTGGCACGAACCATAAATGCCCTACCATTATTCTGATCATCACCAGAAAGCTGAAGGGTTATTTCCTGTAGTTCATCCAGCATGGCCAGGATATGTTCATGTTCCTTAACCATGGTTTTAATTATGTGTCCTTCTGGTAATTGTTCAAACATAATTCCTCATTCCCCCTGTTTATTTGTTATGGATTATCATATTCTCTTTTGGGTCCCTGGTAATACCACCAGTTAAGCACAAGACAGATCACATAGTAAACAGTAAATCCGTATAAAGCATATTCAGGATGACCAGCTTTAATTTGTTGTCCAAACACTTTAGGGATAATAAATGCGCCGTAAGCGGCAATCGCTGAGATCCATCCAAGAACGGGGCCTGCCTGTTCTTTGCTGAAAATATAAGGGACACTACGAAAGGTAGAGCCGTTACCAATACCTGTGGTTAAGAATAGGATCATGAAAAAAGAGAAGAACGGCCACCAATATACCTCGGGCGTATTGCTCTGTTTTGCCTGAATAACAAAATAGGCTACAGCTAATGCTGCCAATATCTGCAGTATAGTACTAATACATGTCACCTTTGATCCACTGTTGACCTTGTCTGCAATTATCCCCCCAACCGGTCGG